>Ga0247837_1001728_pt1 | contig 43880 bp, 29 predicted proteins | sample LaCtaG_2_FD_187115 | JGI IMG/M metagenome (GOLD analysis project Ga0247837, IMG submission 187115) | Freshwater microbial communities from meromictic Lake La Cruz, Castile-La Mancha, Spain - LaCruzMarch2015_14.5m | ecosystem: Environmental > Aquatic > Freshwater > Lake | place: Spain: Castile-La...
ACTAACTGCTGAGCTGTGAACATACTAGTGCCCCAGTAGAAGCCGTAGTCCTCATCTATCAAGTCATTGACCGCTCTGATGCTCTCTAATAGATGTACTTCGGGATCGATGCGATGCAGGAAGAGGACGTCTGAGTAGTCCTGCTGAAGTCTTTGAAGTGTGGCTTTCATCGACTGACGGATGCGTTTGCGACTATTTCCCTGTATTCCAAACCCACTAGGCAGGAACTTACTAGTCAGAATCAGGTCATCCCTATCCCAACCTCCCTGCTTCAAGTTCTTTCCCAGTATACTTTCCGCCTTCCCCAGACCGTAGGCCTCAGCCGTATCAATCATATTGACACCTGCAGCTAGAGACTTGCTGAGGACTTCAAAGGCCCAGCCCTCATGGTCCTGCGCCCCGCCACAGCCACTCGTCATAGTCCCCACACTCAGGGCTGACACTTTCAGCCCTGAGTTCCCCAGAGACCGGTACTCCATTCGCTCGGCCTCCACCATTTTGCAGCTTTGGCGAAGAAAAAGGAGACAGACTAAGGCTATAAGGAAAATCCCAAATGGACTGGTCTAAGTTAGCGCCTATTAGGGGCTGGAGCCATGGTCCGCCAGTCGAAAGGTGCTGCTGGGCGAGTCTTCATTATATCTTCGATTTTAGCCAATACTTCAGGAGTTAGTCTGCTCGCTACTTCCACGGTTCGCAGGTTGGAGTACACTTGGCTTGGGCGACTCACTCCGAATATGACGGTGCTGACGTCTTTGCTCTTAAGAACCCAGGCCATTGCCAATTCAGCCTGCGTGCAGCCTATGTCCCTAGCCAGTTCGCCCAAACCTTGCAGCGAAGCAGTTCTCTGCTCTTTATCTGCGAATGTAGTGTCAAAGACTTGCTTGTAATATAATGAAAAGTCGGAATTAGCGATTCGAGAGTCAGCAGGGATAGTGCCGTCGTTGTATTTCCCTGTCAGAATGCCACTCGCTAGGGCGCCCCAAATGGTAGTGCCCATGCCGTAGTGGTCGAAGAGAGGCGCGTAGTCCACTTCCATTCTTTGACGATTTAAAAGGTTGTACTCACACTGCTCCACTATGGGGTGGATGAGGCCGTATTGCTCACAGAGTTGGTGACACTGGACTAACTGCTGAGCTGTGAACATACTAGTGCCCCAGTAGAAGCCGTAGTCCTCATCTATCAAGTCATTGACCGCTCTGATGCTCTCTAATAGAGGTACTTCGGGATCGAAGCGATGCAGGAAGAGGACGTCTGAGTAGTCCTGCTGAAGTCTTTGAAGTGTGGCTTTCATTGACTGACGGATGTGCTTGCGACTAATTCCCTGTATTCCAAACCCACTAGGCAGGAACTTACTAGTCAGAATCAGGTCATCCCTATCCCAACCTCCCTGCTTCAAGTTCTTTCCCAGTATACTTTCCGCCTTCCCCAAGCCGTAGAACTCAGCCGTATCAATCATATTGACACCTGCAGCTAGAGACTTGCTGAGGACTTCGAAGGCCCAGCCCTCGTGGTCCTGCGCCCCGCCCCAGCCACTCGTCATAGTCCCCACACTCAGGGCTGACACTTTCAGCCCTGAGTTCCCCAGAGACCGATACTCCATTCGCTGAGCTTCAACCATTTTACAACAGTGGCGACAGAGATCCACAGTCCTTTACGACATCTCATCATAGACACTTTGGAAGTCTCAGCCGATCCCCAGACATTTGACGCTTCTAGAAAGTGCACGACACGGCCCTAGCAGCACTCCCTGTGGCTGAACTGTGCCGAGTTGTTGCTATTCCTCAAGGCAGACAAACACTTACAATCAGTGCGTGAACAAGACAATAGAGACCTAAAGTGTCTTTTATATAGACAAGATGGCTGGCACTTTGTGTCTTATCGGCTGCCCTGCCGCCTGCACGGACCCCCCCGCTCTAGTACGGTTTTTCCATCAAAGCCTGCTTCCAGACCCTCAAGTCTTTTCTCTGACCTGTTCCTCCGACTCAGCTCCCTGCTCTTTCGCCATTCCATTCTGCACTGCCCTGTCCACCCCCAGCATTCAGGTGGACTACGCCTGGGACACTCGCCACCGCGACAGCATTCCTCGAGCCGAGCCAAATCTCCCCAACATGGTCCTTGCTTCGGAGCCATTCGGGCAGGAAAGTGAACAAGTGTTCAAGCTACGGATTAGTAGACAGATGGAAATCCCTGTGAGTGGAGTGACAGTGGTATTGGTGAGTGAGGAGGTTATTGAGGAAATCACGGAGATGTGTGAGTTGGAGGAGGACATGTCCGCTCTGGTGTTCAGACAGAGTGGGAAATCGAGGGAAATCGAGCTGTTCCTGTATGCTACGCAGGAGCAGGTGAGAGATATAGAATCGAAGTCACTGCGAAAGCGGCCGAATCCCGCTGTTCCAGTACAGTTCGCAATTCCTCAAGCCAGTCTCGACTCCCTCAAAGCCGCAGTTCTCAAAGCAGTCAGCGACACTCTGCCTCCAGCTTATCTGAGCGAAGAGCACAAAGCTGTGCTTGAAACCCGCATTAGCGAGGAAACCAATGCCGCCATTAACACCCTCAAAGCCACTTATGACGCCGCACTACAGCGCATGTCTGCAGAAAGTCAACAAGCTCTGGACGAGCTGCAAAGCAGACTAAAGAAGACTAATATGGAAGTAATGGACACACTTGTGCAACTGAGAGAAAGCCAGGGGCTTATGCACTCAGTGTTTGAGGAGTTGGAGAGCATGGCCAAGAACATGCCTGATGTGAAGGAGATGAAGTCAATTCAAGAGAAAATTGCCGAATATGAATTCTCGAACAGGGAAGTAATGAGACATATTGCAAGCCAGCCCAAGCCTAAGCCCAAGCCGAAGTCCCTGCCCCTCACAGTAACCAACCTGAAAGACAGCGAGAACCAGGCAGAAGACTGCTACATCATCTCTCTGCGCAATGCTAGGAATTCCCCCATTGAGGGAGTTACGCTCGTAATACAGGGCCAAACGCCTGAAAGGAGGGAACTAGCTACAGGACTGCAGGTAGTCCCAGGTGACAGTGAGGTAAAGGTGCACTTGCCTGAGGAGGTCACAGGACAGCTGAAGCTGTTCGCTACCAAAGTGGTGAGCAATCCTTTGATTGTGGAACTGCACGATAGCAAGTCGGTCGAGGCCGCTGCACCAGTTTCTGCAGAAGTGGCGAAGCCTGGGGCACTGCCCAAGCCCAACTTTAACAAAGTGCAGCCTATAGGCAAGCCAATGTATGAAATGAGGGAGTCGAAGTCTGAAGACAGCAAAAAAGCTGAGGAGAGGAAAGTGGAGGAGCCCAAACCAGCGGAAATTAGGCCTTCCTTCCCTGTGGCTGCCAAGGGCGCGGCTAAATTCGGCCCCAAGCCCTTCACTTTCAGGCGGAACCCAGAAGATGGAGGCGACACCAGGCCTGCCCTTGTGAGTACAGGACCCACAGCACCGGAGCCTCTCTCCAAATCCGGAGAAGAAGCTGCACCGGTCCAGACTGAGCTCGCCGCAATGCCAAAACCTGTGTTTAAACCCTCAGGCCTGAAACCCCCAGGCCCTTCGCCAGCCTTCAAGCAGGGACCCAAGTCCACCTTTGCAAGTCCTATACTAGGTCGGTCTGCAACTAGTCCGGTTCTAACTGAGGAAGTCTCCCTGCCCAAGTCTGGGAAGGAATTGGTTCCTCAGTCTCCTATCGAAGCAAAGCCAGTGCCGGTCCCCTCCTCTCCAGACCAGCCTCAGCAAGGCAGCCACTCTCTCCCTCCATCATCCACAACAGTTGTGGAAGCGAAGCCAAGCGCACAGGCAGAAGCCCCACCAGCTGCTCGCCCCAAGCCCTTCTTTCCCACCGCCTTTAAGTCTTCCCTCCCTGTGTCCAAACCCTCTGTGCCTGGGAACTCAGCTGAGTCACCCAGACTAAGTCCACCAGTTTTTGCTGACAAACCAACTTCATTAGCAGGAGAAACTCAGTCCAAGCCTGGACTTGAGTTTAAGCCCAAACCCTTTAACCCTACTCTCAAGCCTTTCGTTTCCCCTGCGTTCAAACCCACTTCCTCTGCTATGCAGCCTGAGTCCTCTACTGACACCCCGCCACCAGTTCCCAAGCCTGCACCTCAGTCTAACTCGAGTGAAGAAGCCAAGTCTGTAGCTGAAGACCAGCCGCCTAGTTCCGGAGAACAATCGCAGAGATCGTTCCGACCTGTTCCCTTGCAGTCGATGCCACCAAGTGGGAGTGCTGACAAGCCAGCCACTGCTCCCACAGCAGAGGCCAAGCCTGGCTCGAGGCCTTTCCCTGTGCCAAAGTTTGCAGTGTCCAAGCCGAACTTCGCTCCAAAGCCCGGTGCTACTCCCTTCAAGCCTCCTGCTTCTCAATCCAACGACCCTCCTAGCCAGCCTCCCCAGAACGATGCAAAGCCACCCCTCCCTGAACTCACTCCCGAGCAGCAAGCGAAAATAGCGAGTGTGAGGGAAGTCGTGGGTGAAGGCTTTACCAGCGACATGGAGCGCAAGCTTAGCGACCTGCTCCGCTCTCCTAAAGGCCAGTTCCTTACCCCCTCCGACCTGCTCAATGAAGCCTTTACCTAGTAGACTAGACTGCTGCAGACTTGTATTCTAAGTGGGTTACTCTCTAGCTGCTAGTACGTTCAAATGCTCCTCCACTTCCTCTTCGCGCAGTACGTAGACGCCAGGGTGTTCTGCAGTCATCAGTCCGACCTCCAGGTCGTTGCGCTTGAACTCCTGCGAAGACACATACTGCAGACAGTCGATTGCAGTTTGAATGGTCTGGGCCTGCGTCAGCACTCCGCCGGTCTTCTTGAACTGCTTTTCTAGGAAGTTCATAGCTTCGTCTTCCTTCGCCCCTGCAGCCACAGCTCTGTAGCCGTGGAACAGCCCTGCAGGGTCGACCTTGTAGAGCTGAGGTCCTTTCTCATCGTCTATTCCTCCAAGCATCGTAAACACGCCGTAGGGACGCATGAAGGCCTGCTGGGTGTACACCTGGCTCAGATCTCCGCATTTGTTGGCTAAGACACCTACCGGCATTCCGTACCCGAACTTGTTGCGGAAGTCGGCAGCTTCGTATCTCAGGCGAGTCGTCAGTGCTCGGGCGTCTGGCAGGAGACCAGTCATGCAGGCCGCCACTCTCTCAGAGACGTTGAACAGGTGGGTGATGGACTCCGGCACGATTTGTTTATCTGGCACCCGCTTCTCTGTGCAGAAGACCACACAGTCAGTCCCCCGGACTCCTATCGAAGTAATCCCCGGCGACTTGGCCGCCTTAAAGGCGTACTCCACCTGGAACAGTCTTCCTTCAGGCGAGAAGATGGTGATGTGCCGATCGAACCCTATGGCCCTGCTCATTACAGCCGAAAATGGACTTCGACCGAAGACACGAAGCCTGGCTACATGTGATAGAAAGCAAGTCTGAGGGACTGGCGCAGTCCCTGGCTCGGCCAGACACTTGCAAGGTGTGCACTTGTCTGGAGCTCCTCAAGTTGTCGCTGTGTCCGGAGCATTCGCATGGAGTGGGCAAGCAGGACTTTGAACTGATGGTGGGGAGACTGCTGGGACAGATAGGGGAGGAGGAGCGGGTTAACCTTACGGTGGAGCTGGATAAGCATGAAGGTTACCTCAACTTCTCAGAAAAGCTCTACGAACGCTTGAGTCACTTGCAGCGGCAATTCACAGAGTACGAAAGGCGCATGCAGTCCTTAGAGTCCAGCAAGGAGCAGTTGAAGAAGGAAGCAGAGGCCGGGGGCCACAATTCCCCCTTCGAAGATCTCATTCAAATCATCTCCGACCTGGAAACCCGCGTCAAGTCCTACGAAGACTCCCTAGGAGAGATCAAAGCCCGTAACAGAGACCTCAGTGACCAGCTCAAAGCCGCCTGTTCCAGACGTGACGAGGCTCAAAATCAGGCTCGTATTTTAGCTGCAAGTTTACAAAATGAGTACTCTGCGTTGAGAGAAGAACAGCTGAAAATCAAGGCGAACTGCGAAAGTCTGGGAAAGCAGGTGGCGGAAAGCACTGCTCAGCTGAACTTGATGCGGGAGCGAGCGGAGGACAGGAGTGCAGAGGAGGAAATGGACCAGGCTTTCGTCAGACTCAAGAGAGACAACTCCGCTTTTCTGGAAGAACAGAGACGCAGTCAAGAAACCTGCAACGCTCTGCTGGCCACAATTATGAAGAAGTACGAAGAGCTGAGTAGCAGCATGCAATTCGCTTCCTCGCAAGTGGAAAAGCTGAGCGGCGAGCAAAGAAGTCTGCGAGAGCAGCAAGAAGAGTGCAAGACTTTGTCCCGCCACAGCAGCAACTTGCTCACTGCAGCCGACTCCGTCTTTTCCCAGCACCAAGAACTCAAAGACTTCCAAAGCCACATTAACCAGTGCATGGAGGAAATGAGGAGAGACATAGAGGCACTAAAGGTGCAGCGGGGAGAGGCGAGGAGAGAGGAGTGGATGCACCCGGGCAGCTATGAGTATGTGGGCAGTGTGGGCAGAACTTGCTGGTCTTGCTGTCAGACAACTCAGGAAAACCCGGGCTGTGTGCGGAAGAAGTAGGCTAGCGTAGATTGCAGGAAGTTTCTCTCTCAGTTGGAAAGATGTCTAGAACTGGGAACTAGTTAAATCTACATATTAGTGTAGATTTAATAGGTCTGTATGAAACCAATAGAAGTCTCTGCGTTATTCCAACTAGGCTAGGTCCACTATAAGATTGAATCAGAGTGAGAAAGCTGATTAAACGCAGAGAATCCGCTTAATTTCGTGTATTTCCCAGAGCTAAAGGTTAATCTTCCACATTGATTTTTTGTCTGAGTTCGAAACCCTAAACTTCCTAAGTCTGTGAGTCAGAAGTAGCAAGGAAAACATACCTGTAAATTTCGACACTGCTCCAAATCTGTAGATTTAATAGATGTCGCAACGCTGGGAAGTCGAAATCACCGTCTGGAATAATGACGCCTACGCACCAAAGCAAAGAATGTGCTACACCGTTCCCTTCGCCATCAAGCTCGACGCCATCGACCAGTGCTACTACTTAATCGAAGGCCGAGAAGGCATTTTCATCGACGCAGACATGAACATACACCTGATCGGAGCCTCTCAGGCGGGCGCTGTGTACCACCTAGGCCACATGAGGAAAGTCACTGAGATAAAGCTAGATGCAGAGGACGAACTGGCAATTGGAAGCTCAAGAGTGATGATATTGCGTTTGTATGACGGCAAGCAAGGGTCTACGAAGCCTCCAAGGAGCAGCGAGGAGGGTAACATCTGCAGGATATGCCACGATGCAGCCAGCGAGGCAGAGCCGCTGCTTTCGCTCTGTCGGTGCAAAGGGGACACGCAATGGGTGCACCTGAGCTGCTTGAGAGAGTGGATTCGAAGTCCACAGCCTCTTAAGGCGAATTTCAGAGCTTTGAAGCTGCTGCAGAGAGCACTGATGTGTGAAATCTGCAGAACTCTCTATGTGTCCAATCCCGCAGTCTACCTGCCTGAGCTGTTCGCAGACGAGTACTCAGCCCTGCCCATAGCTCTCGTCCGAGTGACTTCCAAAAAAGCAACTCCCGCTCACTACTTGGTAAATCTGAGATCCTACGCCATCATCGGTAGCAGTGTCGCAGCAGACATCTCTATCAAGGACTTCCTTGTCAGTCCAATGCACTGTCAACTGGAGTACCACGATGGCATAGTGCTTGTGAAGGACTTGGGGGTTACGACTGGCACTTTCCTGAGCTGTCGAAGCTCTATGCGTCTCTCTACGACTGCCTGCACCACTATACGCTTCAAAAACACCACTCTCGAAATCCGGCCCAGACGCATTGCCTCCCTTAGCTACTAACCCAACCCTGCCCACTCTACTACCGCCTCTAGTTAAAGGTTCTCTACCACTGCAACTTCCTAAGAAGCACTACTGTTATTGATATAGCCCTGCGCGCCAGGTGGGAATCGCTCTGCCAGTGGTCCTCACCACCGCTCCTCCAAATGTATCAACCCGGTTTTCAGCCTTTTTGGCCTCTTTGCGAAAGAGACTGGCAGCAGTTTCCTCCTCCAGTTTGGACTCGACATGTGCCCAGGCCACTTTGGTCCGCATTTGCAACTCCAATTCTCGCTGTCGCTTGGCTTCTTCCTTCTGCCTTTTGGTGAATATCTGCGTAGACCGCTGCTCCCGAAGTTCATCCTCCCGCCTTCTCAGTCGGGCTTTATCTGTCTCTGAGAGTTCCACCTGGTTCCTGCGTCTTTGGTAGTCCGCTATGAGCTGTTTCTGGCTTTCCACCATCTGCTTCCGCTCCTTATACTCGGCTACCAGCTGCTTCTTCTGCTCGATTTCCTCCTTCGAAAGCAACTGAGTGCGTTTCTTCGCAGCCGCAGTTTCCGCCCTGCGCTGTGCTTCCAAGGCGGCTTGCTCCGCCTTCCGTTTCTTCCAGTCGTCAAGTTGCTGCCTCACTTCGCGATTAGACTGGACGGACTGCGCTCTTTTAGGTGGGGCAGTGGGCTCCTCTACTTTGGCTATTTTTTCCGCCTTCATAAGTTCCTTTTCCAGCTTCCACTTGGCCAGCAGCGTCTTTTTCCGCTCGTTGAGGTCTGTGAAAGTTCGGTATTTGTCGTAGTGAGCGGTGATTTCCTCCTCGGAGAAGTAAGGCAGCACGCCCCTGCAGTCGTGCAGGAAGGCGGGGGTCATTCTGCCCCTATGCTTGGTCTGCATCTTCAGGAACTCAGCCATGTCCGCCTCCTCCCACCCCAGCGTCTTCCCTCCTAGGTCCCCGAGTTGCCTCTCGATTGTCATTATTTCTTGCTGCAAAGGACTGGCAGCTGGTTTGGAGCGCTGTTTTTGCTCGGGAGCAGTCGGGGGCAGAGGAGCGGGGGGCAGATTTTTCCAGGATTCAAACCGCTCAGCCAAGTGGTCGAGTTCAGTCTCCAACTCCTTCTCTTCGACCACCAAACGATCATACTCCTTCCTGCTTTCTTCCTTGAACTCCACCAACTCCGCCTCAATACTCTCAATCGTTTTCCTCATTTCCCCCAAGACATAGTCATAGTTCGCCCCCGGCCCCTCCTCATTAGTCTGCGTCACAAACTGCTTCACAGACTCAGTCACACTTCTCACATGTCCCTTCACTTTGGCCACTCCCGCCTGCAAGTCCACCACAGTTCTGCTTCTCTTCATGTCCAGGTCTCTCTGGAAGTCCTCAATTGGACTGACTTCGGGCAGGAGTCGATTGGCGAAGAAGGAGTGGTGGAGGTCGCGCTCGGCCTGGCGCTGCTGCAGACGGAGCTGGGCTGCGGTATCGACGTAGGCTTTCATGGAAATGTGGGAATTAGAGAAGGAACTGGACTTAAGATCTGAAAAGCAGGTAGACCAACCAGTCCTCTATTCATAGGAGTTAGGGCCTGACTAGTCTTATGTGGTTCCTGAATAAACTGGTATATACGAAGTAACCCACTGCACCGAGCAGCAGAAATATATGAAAGAGCCGCTCCACTGCCACTGCAGCCGCAACGTCCGCTCCCAGTTCCTTCCGGTTTTCGTCCAGGTCGAAAGTGACAAGAACACCGCGATCCAGCAGCAAAAGCACATGTCTAAGTAGGAAATACAGAGTGTGTCCCAGGCCTGTCAGCAACTTCGCAGCCTTGACAGTGAAAGCAGGTCTGAGCGCTGCTACTTCCGAAGTATCCACTCGATACGCTGCTTGGTACAGGTACTCGTCATCTCTCCACTTCTTCAGCACGGTCATAGGACTGCTCATCAGCAGCATAAACTTCCCGCTCGGCTCCATCACGTGGAAAGCCGGCTTCACGTCCTGCACGATTTCGAACTCACTCATACCCACACTCCCGTTGCTAAGTGCCGGTTACTGCCAGGAATAGGACAGGAAGGTGTGGCTGGAGGCTACCAGACTCACTGAAGCGCTGAGGTAGTCGTCCACCAGGTCTGAGACAGAGTAGCTGCAGTGGATGTGTGCATGTGCAGGGAAGGTCAGGTTGTGCTCGAAGTCAGAGAACTGCAGCCACTCGGAGTGGTTGACAGAGTAGTACAAGTGGGTGTAGAGGTAGGAGTCAGGGTCTGGAGGAGTAGTGCTGGTCACAATCATCCAATCTGCCTCGACCGCGTAAACATACTGCAACCCAATTACGGTGCAGTTCGCTGGTAAGTCCTGCACTGCATTGTCTGCCAACACCCACGCTGAGTCCTCTTTCAGCAGTACGACTCTGTGTTCGTCCTGCACCTCGTGCACTAACCGGAGCACTGTGAAGGGCTGCCAGTCCAAGGCTCGCTGGAAGCCGATAGAGGAGTTGGAGACTGTCAAGGCCTGCAGCTGGCCTGCACCTGGCAGCTCGAAGTCGTCATGCACTGGTCCCAACTGACCTGGGAAGTACCGAATTCTCACTCCTGCCTCTGAGGAGTAGGCCACACAGAAGCAGGAGCCGTCCGCACACGTTGCCTGGGCAGAAACCTCGCCTGGAAGCTTCATTTCCCACTCCTTTTCCCAGTGCTTTCCTGCGATATTCCCCTCTTTCCCCACAGGAAATCGGTACATTCGGACCTCTCCCCCCGACATCGAGTGATCCACAGCCAGCAAGTCCACCGTCTGATTTGTCCTGTCAACTAGCAGTGTATAGTTAGCCGTATCCGACATAGGGACGTACTTCGAAGCAGGTCCCGGCCTTTCCCACGTCCTAACCTTAGCGAGTAGTGCTGCAAGGAGCGGAGGCAGGGGCTTGTCTAGGTGTGTATCTGTCTCTGCGAACTGAGATAGGTGCAACTTGGCTGGACGGAGGAAGCTCGCGCTTTCCATGAGACCGAATAGACTGGCGAATAGTGGAATAGCGAGCAGGAAGGCAGTCACCACAGTGGAACACCGCATTGAAGTAGGTCTATTATAGCACCATAGGGCGGGGGGAGGGAACTGCTTCTAAATATGACGGAAACCGAGCCGTCCCGAGGGGCTTCGAACCCTAGCATTGTCGCGACGCCCTATAGTGACCTGGGGGAAGACTTGGCAGACTCGCCCAGTCGCTCCCGTCTGCCTCTCACTGCAGCTGTGCCTGTGTCTCCCTACCCGCCTGGCCTCGACACTCAAAGAGTTGAACTGGAAGCGCAAATGCGTATTCCCAACCTGAAGAGCCCCGTTTCTGCCGCCAGAAGCATCACTCCAGCAACCGAGGGACTTCGTCCTATCAAGTCTGTAGAATTCGCCAAGGACGTGGTAATCAACCCTGTGATCAGTCCCAAGCCTGCAGGAGCTGAGAATAGGGGACAGAGGGGCTTTTTGGCCATTGGCGATTTGATTTTTCTGACAGTGGTGGAGACAAATGAGGACCGACAGTCCAGCCGTTTCGTGGTGATTGGAGACGGAGTGGCTCACTCTGAAGTCGAATGTGCCCCTAAGAAGCTGTTCAAAATGCGCAGTGATATGGCCCGCTACGGCCAAGCCCTGTACCGAGTAGAGCCTGCCAGGCAATACGGCCTGCTGACCCGAATGAACAGGTCCGACCAGTCCGTGATGCGGGTAGTCACGCACAACCAGGCTATGGTTGACAAGCTAAAGCTGCAAGCCAAAGAAGACGCCGCAGGCAACGACGACGAGTTCGAGTCTCTGTCTGGCAACCTAGTCACCTATGGAGAGCGCATCCAGCTCAGACATATGCACAGCGACACGTTCCTGACACTCACTGAGGACATAGCGCGGGAGCAGGGCTGTCTCAAGTTGGGGCTGGACAAAGGAGGCAATGAAGGGTCCTGGGTGGAGCTGCAGCCGGAGAACAAGTTCCGCCAGGAAGGGGAGCGAGTGCAGTACTCGGACCTGTTTTTGGTCACTATTGAGCTGGACAAGTCTTCGTATTACGTCCACATGGCGCCTAGCACTGTCTACCTGCCTTCCGGGGCCAGGGAACTCAACGGCTCCAGCAAGTCCACTCTTTGGAAGGCGAAGAAGTACATAGGTCGCATGGAAATCAAGAAGAATCCGGACCTGGTGGCCACTGGAGACTCGTTCAGGATTATGCTGAAGCAGAGCCAGAGCTATTTGACCGTAGCAGACCTTGGCGTCAAGCGCTTCGCCCAAATCAAACACAAAGTCGTCGAGAAGTTCGAAGACGCACGCGGAGCACAGATGCTGTGCAAGCTGGACAAAGGCAACTTAGAGGAAAAGCCCTCGGAAACGAAGTCAACCCTGTATTTAGATGATGAAAAGAGCAGTGGAAATGTATGGGAACTGGAGCGGGAAAACGTGTTTGAGGGTGGAGTGGCGCTAGACTCCGAGTTCTTCAAAATCAAGAACATCGCCACAGGCTTTTATCTGTCCATTGAAAACCGAACCCAAATCAGAGCTGTGTCCGACGGGTCCAAAGAGTCCACGAAGTTCCGCTTCCTGCCCGAAGTGCCCCTGGTCCAGCTGCACTTCAAAACCCACCTCAAGATCCAAAACGTGTCCACAGGACTGTTCATCTCTGCGCAGGACTACAGCAGCAGTGGGCAGAAGGCTTCCGGCGCTTTCCTGCAAGTCACTGATAGCCCCAAAGACGCACTTCGGACGACCTTTTTTCTGGAGGATGAAGTGGAGATGAACACGCTGCATGTGCACCAAGTGTCGGTGATCATACAGAAAGTGGCTGCTTTCTACAAGTTCTTGTGGTACTGGGGACTCATGCAGCTCAGCGACAATGAGTTCATACAGGACTATAAGATAGCGAAGGAGAAGGAATTGGACTTGGAGCAGGAGGCGGAGTCGATGAAAAGCGTATTGGAGAATATCGTGGAAAAGGTGCTTAGGCCTGGGTCGGTGGGTTACAAGGTGCGGCAGGAAACCATCATGAAGACTCGACTGCTGGAACTGCTGCTCAAACTTGCAGAACTTGTGGCGGAAAAAACACAGTTTCCCTCGGCTTTCCCCAGAACTCCGCTCCGAGGCAGAATGGGCGCTGATCCCGAGCCCTTCGACATCTTCAAACTAAGGATGAAGCTCTGGGCGAAATGTCCCCAACTAGTGGCTTTCCGCTACCTCAAGCCTTTGGCTACAGCCCTGTACCGCACCCTGTATAGATGCATTGAGGACAATGGCAACTGCTGTGAAAGCCTGTCCCTGTATGTGCGGTTCCTAAGCGACCAGTTGACTCGGTACAAGGAAGAAGTAGGGCAAATCTTGAGAGCGGTGCTGAAACAGCCGGTGAATATCTTCGAAAAGCTGCCGAAAGAGCAGTTTACAGGCCTGATGGACCAGTTGCAGCCGATATCTATGCTGGAAAACAACCTGAAGGAACAGACTCTGATTCTGAGAATCCTGGCTTCGCTGTGTCTGCGGCAGAAGCAAGGCGCAGCCAACTACCAGTACCTGATCCGAGAAAAGCTGTTCCAAAGCCCGCCCACTCGCAACTTGTGCGTGTTCTGGAACTACAACGCGAAGCAGTGCATAGACCTTGTGTACCGCGGCATTTCCCCAGAGCGACTGATGGAGCTCAGTCCTCAGCTGACGGAAATCGCCCTGGAGGTGACCGAAGCCGGGCAGAAACACTACCTTTTCCCCATTCCCGCACTTGCAGACTATCCCTTACTGGCCAAATACGTATGTGCGGTATTGGAGTTACTAGCGAATCTCTGTCTTTCTCGCAATAATGCCTCATTGAATGTGCTCACGGGAGAGCTGGGCGCTTCCTTCGATATTGTGTTCCAGTGCATGCAGGATGCACGAGTGCCTGCCAAGCTGCGTCTGCAGTTCGTGAAGCTGTGCAGAGTCCTTTACATCGACAGACACCCCAGCATTCCTTTGGAAGAAACCCACGACTTCTGCTTCTTGTAAGTTCTACTCAGCTGGAACAGGGCGGAAAGCAAGCCAGAGGAAGACACGTCGGAAGCAGCCGGCAGCAAACTGCCAATGGTGCAACAACGCGAACTACTGGCTGTGCGCCTAGGCGAAGTAGTGGCCTGGCTCGACTCCACCTTCAAAACGCTCACTCCGCCCTACCCAGACGACACCACTTTGAAGGTAAAACTGCGCTTTACCATCGAAGTACTGCGACTGGCACATGATTTGACCTCTCTGCAGTACGCTAGCAATGTCTTGTATGAGATATTGGGAGGAATGATGCTGCTTATGAAGGAGTTCAAGGACTTGTCGATCGACCACCACTCACTGCACTGGTGCGGAGGACTGAAGTTGCTCATTTCCAAGCGGGAAAAGACGAATCCAGGCGCGAAAAGCAGTGAAATCAACGATTTGATCCAGGAATGTCTGGAAAACCTGAAAATCGCCTGCAGAATTCGCACAAACAAGCAAATTTCCTCCTTTCTGCAGCTTTTCCACACTTTCCAATCCCAAAACCCAGCTCTTCTATCCCAATCCTTCGTCGACCAAGTCTTCAAAAGGCAAGACTTCGCCCGAACACACGTAGACCTCGACGCCACACTGACCCAAGTCGTGCTCTCCACCTCCCTACTGGACGGACGAGTCCCTTCCTTGAAGCAAGTTGCACCTGAAGAGCGAGCCAGGCAGATGGACGAAACGAGTATGGACATTTTCCTGCTGAAACAGCTATTTCGCAGCAATGTTAAGGCCCATGAAAGGACAGCACTGGAGATACTGATCAGTAACTTCGACCAAAGGAGCAGAATTCGGCAGTTCCTCGAAGGTGCGGAGCTGCTGGTGGAGGACTTGTTCCGAGAAAGGTACAAAAAGCTGAAAATGCTCTACAACCGTTTACGCATTTTACTACAAGATCTCCACCATATGAGTGACATTAAACTGTTCAAAGAAAGCAGTATAGACGACGAATTGGACCAACTTAGTGACGTTTTCAACATCATTTGCACGGAAGTGAGGAACATCCTGGACCTCAATGAACTGCCGGAGATCAGGAGCAGGTCGCAAAGGATTGCGAGGAATGTGGGGATTCATAAGCTGCTGTTCGAGTTCTTGGGGACGAAGTTCTATTGGGTGGAAAAGGGGAACCCGATGGCGCTGAGTCTGAAAGGGAAGCAAAAGACGACTGAGTTCTTGCTGGTGATAAAGGAAGAAAAGGTGTTCGAACTGTATAGGAACGCAGCCGCTACGCTGTACTGCTTCTGCTTCGCCAACTGGGAAAACCAACTCATCGCCTACGACAAAATCTCCCTGCTTTTGAGACTCATGGACAATAAAATTGGGCTTTCCCGGCTTCTGGGCCAGGCGATTGTGAGCCAAAGGTCGACTGAAAATGCGGGTTTTCTGATTGAATACGTATTTATGGACCTATTAGCGCACAGCACTGACTTCACCAGTCGTCCCCACGACATCAAAATGCTCAACTACCTAATCCACGAAAACGACGGGTCCTACTTCACTAACAACCAAACCCAAATCTTCCAGGCAATCATCCAATACGAGCCTTTCAGAGAGAAATACCACAAAGGCACAGATGCAAAGGAACTGAATTTCTCAGAGTTTCACAGTGAAGATGCAGCTGAAGTCCGATTTTTCTCTGTGTTGCTCATAGTAGTGGTTAAATGTTCCGTTCAAAACCGCTATGTGTCCACTGAAGCGCGGAAAATGTTCCCTTTGGCTTCGATACTGGCCAAGCTGCAGGACGCGAAGTACCCAATGAAGCTTAGAAAGGTACTTTATCAGTATTTCTTCTTTGTGTTTTGTATGCAGACTCACGATGGACTGAAGCGAGAAGTGACAATCTACCAAATCGCCGACTTCATCGATACAGTTCTCATGAAGGATTTAGCCTTCCTAGACGACTTCTTGCAGTATGTCCCGGCTCTATCGAAAAAAGGCGCATTTTGGCCGATCCCCTGCAAGAAGATGGAAAAGCAGATGCTCCGCACCACTAGTGCCCAACTCCAAGGCGGCTCTCTACGAGCAGTCCTCTTCGGCGGTCCAGAAACCACCCAAATCATCGACCTGGGCGACGACTTAGACGAACGCGAATTCCAAGCCCGGAAGTACCTAAAGCAGGTTCTGGACTTCAAGCCCTGGAAGCCCAAACACTCCACAGGGTATTTATCCATCTTCATCGATATTCTCAGTGAACTAAAAGCCCACAATGAAGTGTGCACCCCTGCACTACACACTCAGATGAAAAGGATGCAAGACCGGATAAACTCGCTTGTTGCGAAGTTGCAGGACATGCAGCAGTGGAACCAGGACATTGATGTGAGTTATATGGTGTCGAAGTTGGGGAGTGCACTGCGTCTGTTTCCGGAGGAGTTGCGACTGGAGGAAGGAGATGACGCGGCGATGGAGAGAGAGGCAGTGAGGACACTGGCGCAGACAGTTACGACTTATTTGGAAAGCGTGGGAGTCACGTTTGATGCTTTTCTCTCATCCCTCAGCTCGACCGAGTTGATATCGAAACAGGAGTTGGTAGAGACTCTGAAGGGCAGGTTCCCGACAGAAACAACCTATCGGCAGTTGGATATCGTAATGAGCGCTATATCCAGGACTGACAGCGAAATCTTCCTAGAGGACTTCAATCGCGCCCTGAAGCCCTACCTGAGCGAACTCCCCTCCAACCCCACTCTCAAGCACGCTCCCAGCAGTGTGTTTTGCTCAATCAACGAAGAACTGCGGACTTTCCTCAGCACCGCCTACTCCCAGCTCGCCCAAGAGACCGCAATGGAGGAACTGCAGGAACTGGTGGCTCGCATCGAAGCCACTGTAGTCATCCCGGCCTTGGAAAAAGGCGACTTGGAGGAAATCAAGCGACTCAACACGAACCTAGAAAAGGCCTTCCGCGACCCTAAACACAAGGTATACCTACTCCGTATATACCAATTCCTGATCGAACGGATGGTTAACACTCCCGACAGACCCGAAAAACTCAAAGACTTGCGCAAAATCGTGCAAGAATCCGCCATCACGGAAATGGCTGCGGGACTGGTCTACCTGGGCAATAGTCCTGGCATCATCGAGGAAGCCTTCACGCTGATTAACACCCTGCTGACGCACAACCCGCAGGACACGAGGGCGAGACTGCTGGACACGTTTCAGAGAACTGCGGCTCATTTCCAGTTCTTTTCCTTCATACGCCTCAATATACGCAATTGCTTGCGAAGGATTGAAAACCTGGCGGAGGACAAAAGGATGAATAGTTCCGTATTGAGGAAGAACACCTATCGGCCTGCGAATGCTGAACAGCAACTGAGAGAAGCGGGAGTAGTCAGCAAAATGGACTCAGCGGTACTCACAGAGAAGGTACTGAAATTCTTGAAGCTTTGCTCTGACAATTGCGACAAAGGCTTCCAGACCTACTTCCGAACGCAAGGCAACGAGGGACGAACCGTGAGCATCAACCTAGTCAACGAACTTTCCGTGTTCCTCATCAACATCCAGAAAAACGAGGACTTAACAGTGAAATTCGAGTCCACAGAGACCAGTCTAGCTGCTCACTATGCTTTAAGCATATTGATAAACCTGTGTTCCGGCCCATCTAAGGAAAACCAACTAATCGTCGGCACTCGCAAGCAAATCTACGAATTCGTGAACTTGGTAATTGCGGTGGAAATCGACTTCACGGAGAGTGACCTGAACTTGTTCATAGGCATCTTTGAACAGACTGTAGCGCTGCTGGTGGCCCTGCTAGAGGGCAGTCCCTCTGCTGATATATCCCGCTTGATGTACAACGCTGTCAACTTTGAAAGACTGGTGCATCACTCCACCAAAATTTACGAACAGTTGATAGTGGGTAGAGAGTCACTGATATATCAAGAAAGCGCAGGGAGACATGTGCCATTGCTCGGCTGGGCGGAAAGACTCGGCAAGCCTGTTTCCTCGAGTGAAATGCGTATCATCGAAGCCGCCTATCAGATTAACATCCTGGTCAGGACTCTCCACACTCTCCACCCCAATCTGCAAGTCCTGTCTCTCATTTTCTCAGAAGGCGGGAAGTCGTTCGTGAGTGAGTCGAGTGCGGAGGAAGTCATGAGGCAGCAGGAAGCGAATGATGAAGAGGTGGAGCTGGGACGCAAAGTGATGTTCCAAGCTGCAAGTGTGTTGCGATGGGTTAAGACTGCTTTTGGCGTCTCTGTCACTGGAATGACTCCGAAAATGCTCGCGTATCAGTTCTATTCGTCGAATATTGCGAGTGTGGAAATCGACCCGAAAGGGGAATTAGTCCATCAGCTGTTTCATATTCCCTCGATGTGCAAGTACCTGTCCCGCAGGTCACAGGAAGCTGTGGTCACTAAGGTCAAACGTACCTCTCACCAAGAGAAAATCGACGACTTTTTCAGTCGCAGCGCTCAATACGAACTCGAAATGATCCACAGACAGAAGCTCGCCCGCTTCCCCTCTCTCCACAAGCTGTGCTCCATGTGGGAAATCTACGCCTCCGCGTCCTTCTGGCTAGTGCTCGCCATCAACCTGGCTCTACTGTTCTCCGTCCGCCATGAAGACACTGATCTGACAGGGAATTGGACCTGGGAAACCGAGGTAATGGACGCTAAGTCCTTCGTCCAAGCAATCGGCTTCATTGAACTGGTCCTATCTGCAATGGTGTTAGTCGGACACTTGATAGAGTACTACCCGGTCATTGTCTACAAGCGGTCTGAAAAGAAGCGAGCAGCCTCGCATGCGCAGTTTTACAAGATAGAGTGGATCAGTATCAAAGGCACTTCGCTAATTCACGAAATCATCACTCGCACCAAGCGGAAAGTCGAGCAACTGCTGAGTCGCCCCCCTCTCAACTTCCAGCTCTGGGCAGTAGTGTGCGACCCCAGCGTCCTTTACCACGCGTTGTACTTCGCTATTTCGCTGGTTGCGTGGGAGAAGTACCTGTGGTACCCGATACTGCTGCTGGACGTTGTGAAGAGGAGGGAAGACTTGGTGAATGTGCTGAAGTCAATTACTCTCAATTACAAGTCACTGATATTGACGCTGGTGATGGGGATTATTACGATCTATTTGTTCACGATTGTGGGACTTATCGTGATTCCGGAGTATTATTTGAATGAAAATACAACAGAGCAGTATAGCGATATGAACGTGGCGGCTCTGTACTGCGATAGTCTGCTCAATTGCTTCATCAGCACCTTAGTTCAGGGTGTCCGGCCGGGAGGAGGAGTGGGCGACAACCTCCTGAGCGCCAAGTACGGCGACGACAAGTACTGGCCAGTGTTCTTTTTCAGCATGCTGTACTTCGTACTGGTGGTAATTGTCCTGCTCAACATCATTTTCGGGATAATCATCGACACTTTTGCAGAGTTGCGAGACCAACGGAAGGAAATGCTGCACGACATCGAACACAAGTGCTTCATCTGCGGCCTGGACAAGTTCCAGTTCGAGGTCTGGCGACTGCCCTGGAGGAACCACGTCAATATGGACCATAACGTATATGCGTACCTCGCGTATATCATATACATCAAGCACAAGCCGGAGGAAGACTGCAACGGCATTGAACTGTATGTGAAGGCACAGATAAAAGCCAAGGAAGTGGCCTTCTTCCCCAACCGTTCCCTGGAACTGGATAGGAAAATGAAGGAAACTGCGGAAGACAAGACTAGGACTTAAGCTTTCCGCTGCTTGATAGGCTCCTCCTCACTGTCTTCACTGTCTTCTATCAGCGTGATAGTGCCTTCTCCGGAGTTGAGCGCGGCTTCCCGCAGCGTTTGACTGCAGTTCCCTGGGACTTCCAGACCGTCTAAGTCCTCCCCTTCGGACTCATCCTCCATGGATATGCTTTCGTCGTCGTCGAAGTCCTCCTCTAGGCCGCTGTCACTGTCGCTGGCGGACATCTCCTCGCCCTGCTGGTTGATCCTGTCCAGCAGCTGCAGTCCTGGGAACAACTTGAAAATGGACTCGCGGTAGCCTGCGACCTTGGAGACCGGGCAATTGTACAGGTCCAGTTCCACCAGTGCCTTCAAAGAGGTCTGTATAAGGACTTACCAGCGGCTTGAGGTCGTCTATGGATTTGACCGGGTTCCCTGCCAAACTCAACTTCACAAGTCTTGGCGCCCCTGCCAAGGGCTGGAACCCCCCCGGCAGCTTATTGTCGTTCAGGTCCAATTTGATCAGCTGTGGAAGTCCTGGGAAGTTCCTCAGCGACTTCAGGCCGCAGCCGTTGAGAGATAAGAACTGCAGTGCTGGGAAAGACTCGAGGAAGGTCCGGTCCTCGGAGGCCAGTTCCACCCCCCGCCACTCGTCTAGGACCAGTTCGTCGACTTCAGCGGGAGGGCTGGACTGGGTCAGGGTGTGGATCAGCGCTTGGAGACTCATTGGGTATTATGGCAATTTGGAGCGTTTGAGGGGAAATGGAGATGATGAGGGTCTAAGGTGAGCGAGGTTAATGGCGGGCTGTGGGTTGGAGGTTTGTAGTAATTCGGGAAATCGACTAGAGACATCCCAGCGAAAGAATAGACTGCTGCTTAGTTAAGAAACCAGTAGTGGCCCAAAATTTGCTACATACGCAAATGACGAGGAAAGTGATGAGTCTGGGCCTGGAATGGGAGATATGCGGATACAGGGAAAAGAGACATTTGTAGGAAAAATAGCCCAATATAATGGATTCCTGCGAGACGGATAGTTCCAACTCAGACTCCAGCCTACCCAAGCAGTCACTTATTTCCAAGCGTGGGCGGAAGCACACATCCCTCACCCTTCTCCTCTGGAGCTTCACTGGGAAGCGCGGACATCCGAAGATGGAAAACATACGCTATTACTTGCACCGCTCTATCAAGAGAACTGTCAGGCACTATCTCAAGAAAAAGTGCTTCGGAGCGAGCCAGTTGATAGGGTTCGGAGGCCTGAAAAGCCAGCAGTTGATTGACGAGATACGAACGCTGGTTATTACCCACATTGAGATTTTCGAGGATTTTGCAGATCTCAAAACCGGTCCCAAAGCCGACCACCGTTACTCGAGAAAGTCCAGCTTTTTCCTCACATACAGCCTCAAGTACGTCGCTGCTCTTCTTAGCAATCCCCAGGTCGCCCAATTGTATCGTCTCTGCGTTCAACTTATTTTCGTTGAAGCTGAAGCAGAGGCTCTTTGCCAGAGGTGGCGCTTTCGATGCTGCTCAGGTGTACACAGCAATCTGTGCCAAGAGAGGTGGGGGAAGTTCAAAGAATTCTTGCTGCTGGAGGGCCATTAGGAAACAGGAAATTCGCTTTAACATTCTTTCTTCAAAGTCAGAATTAAAGGAAAGGGGAAAGAAGAGAGTTCGCTATGGGACAGGAGACCCTGGCAAGGAGGAAGGGAAGTATGCAAAGTGTTGTGGAAAGGGGAAAGTCAGTTGTAGAGAAAGTTAGGTGCAGGGCTGTATGCAGAGTGATTCTCTTTCCGCTATTCGCAGTGTGCGAGAGAGGGTTCACTATCAAGTCGGCCTATTTTTCCTACATTTTAGACGAAGCAGCTATTGCACTTTGGACAGCCTGTTGAAGGACACTAACAGGCTGTGCTCTATGCCGTTGCATCCTGTCTTCCTGTGCATACCAGTTGACAGATATCTATAGTTCGCACCCAGCACTCATTTCCCCGGCTGCATCTTCACTCCCCTAGCCCTAGTCCGCCCTCAATAGTTCCACTTTTTCCCTCTGTCCACAGTCGCTTAGTCCTTCTCTGTGTAAACCTCTCAGTCTGCTTCTTCTCCCCTTTCCTATGGGCTGTTTGATAGCCATGTTCGAAGGCGGAGTGAATCGACCAAGGCATGTAGGTATGTCCAACGCTCACCTCAGCTCCACTCTCGCCGGCTCCACCGACTCCCCTGCAATCCGCCACGACCAACTCCTCAAAACCTTCTCCGAAATCGACGTCGATGGGAACAAATTCCTGTCCTTCGAGGAAATCCAGGCCTTTCTCAGCAAAAGAATAGGCGTAGCGTTCGATGAGGAACTGCTGCGAGAGCTGTTCAGAAACCTGGACAAAGACCACAACTCCGTGGTAACAGCTGAAGAGTTCGTGGGTTCCTATGTGGAAGCAGAGCGACTGGTGGCTGAACGAGTCGCTACGGTTGAGCGTGAATTGGAAGAAAACAAAGCGCAGTTGGAAAAAACTCTCACTGAAAAGAGATCTGCGGATGTCAATGAGCGGATGAACCAGAACGGACTGATGGAGGGCAGCATCTTGACAGTGCATGTGATTCAGGCTGAGAATTTGAAAGTCGTGGAGAAGTCTGCAGGTGGCGAGCCTGCAGTGGAATTGGCCTGCGAAGGACAAAGAATCGAAACAAAGGCAGCTAAAGACCCAGTATCCCCGAACTGGGATGAAAAGTTCACTTTTTCGATATCGCAGGGAAGTGATGACTTGAAACTGACAGTGTGGGGAAAGGGCAAGTCCAAGCGTGATTTTGAAGGGCAGTTGGCGATTCCGCTGACTTTGATTCGAGACCAGATGATGCATGAGGAGTGGTTTGAACTGCAGCCTCAGAAGAAGGGAGAGCGCTGGCAGGGACGCATTCACATCTCTTTGCAGTGGGTGTGGAGCAGACGGGTGTATTTCGAGGAAATGGGCAAGCAGTGGCAAGCCGCAATCGACGAAGACATGGACCAACTCCGTTCCCTGCGGCTCAACCTGCAGAAGCTGCGAGAGCCATTCGGAGCAGGGAAGCAGGGCTCCTTCTCTGCAGGGGACGCGAATCAAACTGAAGTAAGGCTGAATCAGAAGCCGGACATCCTCGTTCCCTTTGTCAATGATATGGACTGGTCTAATACTGCGCTGCTGGTCACTGTCTTGCTGGTGCTGGTTTCCGCACTCACTTGCTTTTCGCGCAGTGACTTGATGGGGGTAATTGCTCCTTAGAACACCATTTCTGCGATTGGGTTTTACTACATGCTGTCCAAGTCGGGGAACGATGCGAGTCTGCGGATTCTGGCGATCTGCGCTCTTCTCTCAGTAGCCAACGATGTTCTTTGGCTGGCGCTAGCAGGGCTGGTAAGAAGGACGTAGGACTTTCTGCAGGGCGGCCCGGGCGACAGCAGTGCAAATCTGGTGCGGCTGGCCGTGCTGCTGACTGTGCTGGGACTGGCTGTCAAGGCGGCGGCCTTCACAGTGTGGCTACGAGAGGCACAGGAACTGAAGCGGAAAACTGCGCAACGGGTTTAGGAATAGAAATATAATGCTCAACGCCATTAGAGTCCTTTCTAGTACCAACTTCCGTGCTGTGCAATATGGTGAGGCAGATTTGCGTCCTTTCCCTGTATATCCACTCCCTTCTTAGTACCCATTCTACCTAGCAGTCTGGGAACCTCACCCCTCCGCACAGCACAAGCACTACCACCAGTCCAATAGCCAGCAGCACTGCTATCATCAGCAGACTCATTTTCAGGTTCTTCCACCAGTAATGCTGCTTTACCTTGGTGGCCTGCTTAGTCCTTACCGTCCTGCGCATAGTCACGGCTTCATCACTCATTAGGGCGGTTTTATCCACGAGGAGTTCGATCTTTTGCCCGCGACTTAGGACTTTGTCGAGGTTTTCGATCATTACTTTGTGGGCTTCTTCGATGTTGCGGCGGGTCATTTGGAGGTGGTCGGAGGACGGGTTGTTGAAGTAGGCCATGCGCTCCTTCACTATCTGCGCAAAGTCCTTAGCGGAAAGTCCAATTGCAGTCTTGGACTGAGCTCCGTACTTGGAAGTGAACTTGTCTCTGAGGTCAAACAAGAAGTCATAGGCGGACTGCGCCGGAAAGGCAGAGTCGCTGAGACACACATAACTGAGACTGTCTTCGTTGAGTGTGTGGAACATGTACCTGGGTGGAAAGCACTGGTTTTCGTAGTTGTAGGACATGCTGGAGTTTGGCCGCAGCGTCTTGATTAGCTGCAGACAGACGAGGTTGAAGTTGCCACTCACGAGCGACACCTCCACGAGAGGAGTTGGTGAGGTCTCATTGGCGATGACTGCGTATAGCAGTGCTGCCATTTTCTCAAGTACGGCCTTTGCCCCTCGTGCATTCAGTTCCTTCCCTCTAACTATGTGAAAGTGTTGCACTCCCACGTTATTAGGCGTTCCCATTTCCCTAGGAGGTCAATTCGCTTCAATAATAACTTACATGGCAGAAGCTACGCCGTCACGAGCTAGGTATCGCACCGTGACAGTGGCAGGGAGTGGGTATGTTGAAAGCATGCCTCTGGCTAACCGCATCAGCACAGGCCGCTACACCTTGATCACTTTCCTGCCCAGAAATCTCTTCGAACAGTTCCAAAGAGTGCCCAATTTGTGGTTTTTACTCGTATCGATCTTTCAGCTGGCCGCAGTGAACTTGACCCCTACCACCGGCTGGGCAACTATGGCTCCACTCCTACTCCTCCTCTGCGTGTCAATGAGCAAAGACGCCTACATCGACTTCAAAAGACATCGTCAGGACCGTGAAATCAACGAGAAGCCCTTCGCAGTGTGGGACGGAGAATCCTTTGTGCCAAGGAAATGCCAAGACATAGTGGCAGGCCACTTAATTCTACTGCGCACAGGAGACTTCGCCCCGGCGGATTTGCTCTTGTTGGCTTCAGGCCATCCGAAGGACATCTGTTACGTGGATATCTCCGGCCTGCTGGGAGAAACCAACCTCAAGGTGAAAACTGCCATCAAGGCCACGAAGGGATTCCGCCATACTGACTTGAATGTAACTTCCGGGTCCTTGCATCGACTCCAAGGGGAAGTGTATTGTCAAGACCCGGATGTCAGTTTGGAGCGCTTTGACGGTAGAATCAAGCTGAAGGGCTTCCCTACAGCTGAGAGAGTCGGACTAGGGAATCTCATTCTCAGAGGCAGCGTCATTTGCTCAACTCCGTGGATTATTTCTGTGGCGCTCTATACAGGCAAAGAGACCAAAATCATGCTGAATGCACACAAAGTGCCGCTCAAAAACACTCGTGTGGAGCGACTTGCCAACAAAATGATGCTCGCACTCATTTTCGCCTGCCTCGTATTGGCCCTCACCAGCACTTTCCTCAACACTTACCAAGCGGTCTCTGAGTCCGAAGACAACTTCTTCATAACTTTCATCGTGTTCGTGATGCTGTACCAAAACATAACCCCGATTTCCCTGTTCGTCACCCTGGACATCCTCCGCATGTACCAAATGTGGCACCACCGCCAGCACTCCCGCAAGAATATTTCCAGCGCAGAGGTGCTAAACAGCTGCGTAGCCGAAGACCTAGGCCGAGTGGAGTACATCATAGCGGATAAAACAGGGACTTTGACGGAGAGTTGGGGCGCAGCGAAGGAGTTTGTGCTGGGGGAGGACAGCTTTAGTCCCTGTGCAGAGCTGCATAGTGGGTGCAAACATATGAATGAACTTGTGTCTGTGGAGCCGGAGTCGGAGAGTGTGGATAGGTCTGTGCCTTGTGGATATACGAATTTGAGGAGAATGCTGGCGTCTTTTGAGTGTCCGAAGAGTGCGAATACCTTCATGGAGGCCCTGGCTGTGTGCAACTCGATACTGCTGAGTGATGGAGGGTATGAGATGGTGTTCGTCAGGGATGACAAGGCACTTGTGACCAGTGCTGCGGACTTCGGGTACCAACTGCTGGAGAAAACCGCAGATTTCTGCAGATTAGACGTGAAAGGCGAGGAAAGAAGGTATAAAATCCTGGGCCAGCACGAAAGCACTGGCGTAATCCCTCACTTCCGCATCGCTCTCCAGCGCGAAGACTCCTCCGAAGGCCTGCTCTTCATCAAAGGCACTCCGCATGTCCTCAGTTTGAACCGCAAGGCAATTTTGCACCTCTCCACATCTGCCGAGTTCGTAGTAACTCGAAAGGAAGACGAACTGATTCACAGCGGACTGAAGTCCATCATGGTCGCCTGCAAAGTGCTGAAAGGAGAGGAACTCACAGACCTCAAGACCAAGCTGGAAATCGCCAATCGTGCAATTTACAACCGAGAGGACAAGATAGAGAAGATATTCGACATGTACGAGTGTGGCTGTGAGTACTTGGGATTGGTGGGTGTGGAGGAAGGAGTGCTGCAGAGCACAGGAGATGCTGTGCAAAGACTGGTGCAGGCGGGCGTACACATATGGGTGGCTTCTGGAGATGAGTCTGCCCCGACCCAAATTGCAGCCATCAACGCCAAAATACTGGACCCAAATATCCGCTGCGTTATGCTAAAAATGCCCAAAAACGGAGCTACAGCCAGTTACCTGCGCCGCAAGCTAAACATCCAAGTGAAGCGGTTGATACTGAACCAGCATGCAGGAGTGCGAGATGAAGTTGAGGACGAAAGCAACTTACAGCGGGGCAGTCTTTGGGCAGGAACCACTGCAATGCTATTCGGAAACAGCTTCATTGGAAGGTCTTCCTTGATGCTGAATCTGGACGAGCCGCTGAAGGAAGTCCCCTACGACCCTGAGAACATCACGAAGTACGCAGTACTGGTGACAGGGGAAACCTTCGATCTGGCGCTCAAGGACCAGGAGTGCAAGCGACTGCTGTGCTGTATTCTGTTCCTAGCCACCACAGTGCTCTTCTGCAACATGCTGCCCTTGCAAAAGGCCCAAGTCGTCAAACTCATCAAGGAAAACTTCCGCTTCCGCCCTGTCACTCTCGCCATCGGAGACGGCAACGACGACGTCGCCATGCTGCAAGAGGCCGACATCGGCGTCGGCATGAAGCGCGAAGGCGAAAGCCGAGCCAGCAGCAATGCAGACGTAGCAGTCGGGTACTTCCACCAACTCGCCAGCCTGCTCCTAGTGGACGGCCGCTGGTACCTGCAGCGCTACAGCAAGACCGCCATTCTCTTCATATACAAGAACATGCTGGTGACTATGGTGCTGTTCGGCTATGTGTTCAGGTGTGACTACCAGCCCACACAGTTGATAGATACAGGACTGATGACACTGTATAATATCATTTTCACGTCTATCCCAGTGCTGTGCATAGGGCTTTGGGACGAAGATGTCAGTGAGTCGATGATATTGCGCCATCCGGAGATGTACAGAATGAGAATTACCATTTTTGGCTGGCGCTGGATGCTCTTTTTCGGCCTTATTGCCTTATTTCAGTCCCTAACTCTCTATTTCAGCATATTTCCCTCCCTTCTTTTCTCTATCAACTCCTCGGGAATGACGGAAAACTTCGCATCTAACGGCACAATCCTCTTCATTTCCCTAGTACTGACAGTACTTACGCAGGTTTCGCTGGAAATGAGCACCATTACAATCACATACGTCTGCTCCCTGCTCCTTTCCCTCCTTCTCCTGCTGATTTACCTGCTAACGAGCACTTACATCAACACAAGTGACCTGTTTGGAGTGCTGAACACTATATTTGAAAACCCAATCTCGGTAATTCGCTTCGTTTTGCCTGCAATGGGAGCTGCAGGGTTTGGGTACTGCACGCGGACCTTCCAAAGGCTGTTTTTCCCCCAGCCTGTGGATGAATTGCGCACACATGCCTGCATAAAGGCTAATAAACTCCATAACCGCGCCTATGACTTCTGCAGGAACTTGAAGCAGATGTATAGGGCTTCCCATAGTGCGGTGGAAATCGAGGAAAAGGACGCTTTTAGGATGGCCAAATATACTCTCCATTTCAGGTCTGAGTATGTCGAGCGGTCCTACCGCTGGAGCTACATCCAGTCCCATTTGTCGCAGTTTCGGGTGTTTAACATAGTGCTGACGCTGCTGCTGATAGCCTGGCTGGCCTACGGAATTGCTAGCGGCGCCTCCCCCGCCTACACCATTATCAGGTCTGGGATCATTATCTTGTCCCTTGCTGTGCTGTACCTCACCCGCTGGAATGTCTTTCAAAGGCGATATGTCGCCTTCGTGGCGATTGCTATAATCGTTTCTCTCTTTGCTCGCTTCCTCACAGAAATGCTGTTCCTCTATGACGGCAGTCTCATAGCTGCTATCTACCCTTTAGCCACCTACACAATGGTGAATGTGGACGTCATACTAGTGGGCACTCTCAACTGTCTCAACATCGTGCTATTCGCTATCAGTGGGTCCGTTTACTATGCTTTGGCCAGCGAATTCGACGGAATTGACGCCGCTCTATTCATGATCAGTTACATAGTGATACTAATCGGAGTGACAGTCATGGCTGCTATGCTCGGCTACCATCTGATAAACGGCGACAGGAAGGAATTCCAGCTATTCCAGCAGACTTGTGTGGATGTCCAGCGCTGCAGAGACATCCTGGGCTGTCTCTTGCCTGAGTTCGTCCGTGCCAGAGTGCGAGAAGGCGCCCGCTACATAGCCGAAGAGAAGGGAATCGTCTCTATCATATTCTGTGACATATACGACTTCGACAGTATCATCGCGACCATGAAGCCGAACGAAATCACTGAATTCCTCGACGACCTGTTCCAGAAATTCGACGAACTGTGCAACATCAACGGTGTAGTGAAGATAGAGACAGTGGGAAAGACGTATATGGCCTGTGCTGGGTTGAAGGACAGCGAGGGGGAGCTTGACCCTCACCTAAAGGATATTTGTCACGCGAGGAGAGCAATAGAAATGGCTTTGTCAATACTGCGGACGCTGGAAAACTACTACTTGCCAGACGGCACTCAAATCAAAGCGAAGATCGGGATAAATAGTGGCCCTGTAGTGGCCGGAGTCGTAGGCTTCCACAAGCCTCAGTTCTCCCTTGTGGGCGACACTGTCAACACTGCCAGTCGCATGTGTTCCACCATCGACACCACCAACACCATCCAAATCTCCGAAGCTGTGTATAGTCTTTTGCAGGACAAACGCGGAATCAACTTCCAGCCGAAGTTTCTGAGCAATGTGAAGGGGAAGGGCAGTATGAACACCTTCCTAGTCAGTGAGGCGGACCTGAACACTGCTTCCACGGACCTAGGAACTGAGTTGCAGGATGAAGGGTCGTTTGCAGCCCCGCAAATGACTCTCCCTAAGTCTCCCACTTCCATTCGTTCCCAGTTCGAAATCGACCACAAGAAGCACATCTTTAACCCTGTTCTGGACCCTGAGCGAGTCGAGCCTATCACCTTCCTTTCCTGCAAGTGCAAAGAATCCGCCTTGCAGCAGAAATTCCGCCTGTCCTACCTCAAGTCCAACCGCTCCCTGATGACTTCTGGCCTCTACACTGCCACTGTGGTGCGACTATTGGTCATGTTCATACGAATTGCTGAACTCTATTATGACCCGATTAGCACTTCGAAGGAACATGTGATAGCCTATGCTGTACTGTCGCTGACTACGCTGATGGCTGCTTTGGCAGTGCGGAAACTTCTCTATTGGCCGCTGTTTTCCTACATAATGCAGTTGATGTATGCTGTGAATGTGGTGTTTATCCTGTTTGATGTGATCTTTGAGGCGAAGTATGAGGTGAACTTGATGGCGCTGGAAGTGATGTACTGCTTGCTGCAGTTGGCGCACTGCAGTGGCTTTTTCTTTCGAGAAGTGGTACTGGGGTGCACAATACTGGTGGCGGAGTGGGCCATAGCTACACCTTGGTCGCGAGACCCTGTCAAGCACGGAGGCTGTCTCGTCTTTATTGTTGGCTTCGCCTGCATTAATGTATATGCGCAATACTCTCACGAAAGCAAAATCCGCCTATACGACAACATGGTCCGCTACGCCAACAAAGAAATCGAAAACACCGACCAACTCCTATCCCAAATGGTGCCCAAGCACGTGCTAAAGAAGCTGAAAGAGGACGGCGACACCACCGACATTCTGCCCAACGTCACCGTCCTCTTCGCTGACATCGTGGGCTTCACCAACTGGTCCTCGGACAAACTGCCTGTGGAAGTGGTGGGAATGCTGAGTGACATGTTTACTCGCTTTGACCGACTAGCAGTGCTGAATCATGTGTATAAGGTCCACACTATTGGGGATTGCTATGTGGTGATGGGCTTTGCGGCGCTGGATGTCGCGATGAGGGAGCCGGGACAGGAGTGTCTGAACACTGTGAAAATGGCGTTTGATATGATAGATGTGATAAACGCGGTGAATGAGGAAAACGGGTCACAGCTGAATATGCGAATCGGCCTGCACACGGGTACTGTCATAGGCGGGATTGCGGGCACCAATATAGTCCGCTATGACGTCTACGGACCTGATGTCGCCTTGGCTAATAAGATGGAAAGCAACGGACAAGCAGGCAAAGTGAACGTGAGCGACGTGACTCGGCAGCTCATGGAAGACACAGCTCCCGGGGAGTTCTACTACCTGTACAACAAAGACGTAGGAGCCACTTCACTGGGAGTCACTCATCGCTGTTTCTTAGTGTCTGAACTCTTCGCTCGGAGAACTGCTCAGAATCCGTCGCTCTTCCCGCTGATGAAAAACCAGAGCGTCACCAGGTCCCACCGCAGTCAAGAGACAGCGGACATTGATGCTGTGGAGCTGGACAATGTGCGAGACCGGCATATTCCCAAGGAGTTCATTCCTTTCTACAAGAACACTCCCTAGGCAAGGTCTGCAAGTAGCAGTGTAGTGATAAGGGTAGACTAATGGAGATAAGATGTTCTTGGCATGGGGGAAGAACTGTACTGCGGACTTCTCTGCTCTCAGGGAGTTGCTGACTAGGGAAGACCTGTCTGTTGGGGAGTTGCTGGAGAGGGAGGAAGTGGTGAGTGCAGCCCAGGCAGGTGAAGGGCAAGTGATAGCTTTGTGACCTGTATATAGCCTGCAAACTCACCTAAAAGACCTGCTGTCCTTGCTCGTTAGTAGTCCCTGGACAGAGAGTGTGCGGAGCCAGGAGGCCAGACGAGTGCTGGCTGCTTCCAGACTGCTCACTGTCGAAGTCCCTGCTCTGCTTCGCTGCTGTTTAGTCCACATGCCGGACCTGTTCGCCCCACTGCAAGGAGAACTGCTCGACCCGGTTTCTGCAGGCTACCTAGCTCAGGTTTCCTGCCAACTTGTAGACTACAACGCTGAAGAAGTGGTCAATTTTCTATTTAGCGGCAATGACTATAGTCCGGAACTGGTCAGACAGGTGGGGAATCGGTCCATATCGGAGTGGTTGGGAGGAATGCTGAAGGCGGACTGCGGAGGGTCCCAATTTGCCATAGAAAAAATGCGTATTTTAGACCTATTAGTGGACACAATCAGCACCTCGAGTGCCCCTTCAGCAGTAGTAAATGCAGGCCAGGTGCTACTAGACCTAATAGACAACGGAAAAGACCTAAGAGGCTGGAATATCTATATGGCTTTACTGGTGCAATCTCAGTCCGCACTGAAGTTAGTGGGCAATTTCACTAGCAAACAGCAGGAAAAGGCAATTGTCTCAGCAGAGATAGTGGGGAAAGTGATGGATTTAGAGGAATTCGAGGAAATTTATGACTTTCAGTTCGATTCAATCCATCGTCCTGCTTCGCATCAGGCTTTGGTAGACGTATATGATGTATTTGCACTGATAAATGACCAAGTTGCTGCAATTACAAGCCTCCTTCGCAACTCATCCGGGCAAATCAGGCGAATTATCGCTTTAATCCGCCTTCTTTCCATCGTGCTCCAAAGCCCGACGCCCCAAATTGAGCGGTCTTTTGTGAGTAACAGGACTTTGGAAGCGGTTTGTGGGCTATTGGCGGCGTTTCCCTGTGCTTCCTTCCTGCACCAAGCCGTTTCCCTGCTGATTTCCGCTCTCCTCGCCAGTGCCTCCGCAGGTCTTAAGTATGACCTTTTGGTCACTACTAAGTTCGCTGCGACTCTCGCAGATATCTCAGTGGAAGGGAAATGGAACAAAGCGGAAAGACCTGGTAACTTAGCCTATGTCACTCTAGTGGGGAACTTGCTGCTGGAGGCCGCGGAGAAGCAGCCCTTTGTGGCGGGCTGTTTGGAGCAGGAGGAGACATGGAAGCCCTTTGTGGAGAGTTTGAGACGAAGGAACGAGGAGGCGAGGGGGAAGTTAGGGGAAAGACAAGTGGACGAAAGCGGCTCTACCGACCTGTCTCCTCCAGGGGAAGAAGCAGAGGAAGTCACTGCCCCAGCCCAACTCTTCTCCACTTTCCTCTACTGGACAGTCCCTGTCCCCGCCCTGTGCCCAGACCTAGACTAGCCTCTCTCATAGTTACTTCTTAAAGGTAACTAGTGAGGAGTGCTGGTACTCCCCTTCCTTCCAGAGCTGTTCCAGCGCCTCCGGGTCTGTTCTTCTGGACAGCTTCCCGCTCTTTCTCAGTGCGTCCGCAGGGTCTTCCGCTGTCTCCATAGGCGGCTTGGCAGGCCGCTTGATACGCGGCTTCTGCGGACTGGCCAGTTTCTTCTCATCCCTCAAGCGCTGCTTCTCCAACCACTCAGAGTTGATATGGTCCCATAGTATCCGCTTGAGGGCAGACTCTTCGGGCGATAGAATGATGTCGTTGATTTCATCATCGTCCAAATCGGAATAGGAGTCAGTGGCTGGCTCCATAGGCAGGGCGGCAGGCTCACACCTAGGCGCTGCAGTGACTGCTAGGACCGGCTCACTGGTCTGTGTGCCTCGGAAGCAGGGCGGGTCGCTTTCCCCCCACTCCTCACTCTCTAGGTTCAGCGATTCGAACTCGTCTCTGGTCAAAGCTGCGACTGGCAAGCTTTGGAACTCTTCCAGTCGCTTGCGGATAGTGTCGTTGCACACTTTCACAGTGCGCAGGATTTGCTGTGCGGACCTACGGAAGCCGTGCAGTCTCGCAGCTATCAGTATGGCGGCTCCACACAGGCCTGAAGGTCTGCGTCCGTAACTCATCCAATCTCGCTTCATCCGCTTCACTATGCGAATAGCAGTGAGCGCCACTTGCTGGGTCTTATCCTCAAAGTTGAGTTTACTGCAGAAGCGGTGGATAAAGAGGGAAGGGTCTATGAGCGGTAGTTGCAAATTGACGAGTTTGACGATTTTGAGGTAGTACTGGCCCAGCTTGAACAGGTCCACACCCAAGTGATCCGCGAAGTCGATCAGCAAGTGGGGAGTTTTGAGCATCCGGCAAGAGATATACAAGGCCACGGCCATCACATTTATCGACTTCCGCCCCTGGATGAAGTTCTTTTCCTGTACCACGACATATATTCTAAAGGCGGAATTGACGTGCTGGGAAGACAACTTCATCCCAGTTGCCAGTCGTTCGATTTCCCGCTTGACTCGGGCTCTGTTGATTTCGCCTGAGTCTCCAGTGGCTCGGTTCCGGCCTCTGGCGCCCAGGCCGCTCTCCACGTTGGTGCCTATAGGCTTGAAAAGGTCGTATTCGATGCAAGACTTGATGGCTTCGTCCTCAATTCGGTGGCCGCACTGGGTGCAGACAGTGTGGCTTTCAGGGTCCTCAGTGAACTCGCGACTGCTGCAGGTGGCACACTTTCGACCAGACATTATGAAGCAATGGGGTTTCTGCTGGAAAGGGGAAATAGACTTATAGCTTTACAGGCGGAAGTTCCCTACTTCCAGAGCTGCTCCAAGGCGTAGGTTTCCATTTTCCTGGACAGTCGGCCGCTTTTCCGGAGTGCATCAGCAGGGTCGTCCGCAGGCTCCATCGGCACCTTAGGCCTCCTTTTCACTGGTGCTTTAGGACTGCTAAGTTTCTTTTCCTCCCTCAAGCGCTGCTTTTCGAGCCAGTCCCTATTCACACTGTCCCACAACATTCGCTTCAGTGCCGATTCTTCCGGGGACAGGATGCTATCGTTGACTTCATCATCGTCCACATCAGAACAGGAGTCCTTCCAAGTCTCTTCCAACTGCGCAATCGGCTCATTTCCCGCTTCCTCAGCAATCGCCAAGGCCGGGCTAGGGCGGAAGCAGGGCGGGTCCGAGACATCCCACTCCGCACTTTCGAACTTCCCCTCGAAATCCTCCATCGCCAGTGCAGCCACAGGCAGCTTCTGGAACTCCTCCAGTCTTTTCCGAATAGTCTCACTGCTGACCTTCACAGTAGTCAGAATCTGCTGTGTGGACCGTTGAAAGCCATGCACTCTCGCTGCTATCAGGATTGCGGCTCCCCACAAGCCTGAAGGTCTGCGGCCCTCGCACATCCAGTCCCTGTTCATGCGCTTCACGATGCGCATAGCAGTGCTGGCGACTTGCAGCTTGCGCTCCTCGAAGCCCAGTTTGCTGCAGTAGCGCTGCAGGAAGAACAGTGGGTCGAGTTGGGGAATGTGTCTGCTGAGCAGTTTGAGCATCTTGGTGACTTGGAGGAAGTACTTGCCCAGTTGGAACAGGTCGAGGCCGAGGAAGTCTGCGAAGTCGATGAGAAGAAAGGGCGATTTCTGCATGCGGCAAGCCATGTAGAGGGCCACAGCCACTACTCTGGTGCTCTTCCTGCCCTGCACGAACCCTCGCTCCTGCACCAAAGTGTAGATCCTCAGTGCAATGTCCCCGCACTGTCCCGGCAACCCCATGCCACTGGCCACCTTCCTAATCTCCCTTTTCACCTTGAGCTCTCTTTCCGCCCCCGAGGCTCCGATTCTTCGCTTGCAGCCCTTGGCTGGGTCTCTGTTGGGAGGGCCGCTGGGCTGGAAGTCGCTGGTGCTTTGGCGGGACTCGATTTTGACGTTGTCTTGGCGCAGGCCGCAGTTCGTGCACACCAGGTGACTCTCGGGGTCGCAGGCGAAGTCGCTTTCACCGCACTGAGAACAGACTTCTGACATTTTTATAGAGTATTACAGCAGAGGGAGAGGACAGAAGTGGGAGAAACAGCCAATAGGCAGAGGGAAATAAGAGTAGTAATAGCTGGTAGATGTGCCTGGGCAATTCTGCCTTATAATGGCTGATAGTCCATACGGTCCGATTCGCATCGATAAGATGCTCCTACAGAACCCCTACTCTCTCATCGCCTATGCAACGCACGACATTCACGGCCCAATAATCGCAAAAATATACAAATTCAACGAGCTTGAGGAAGTTTCGCAGATTTTCCGAGAGCTATTCCTACAGGCGAAGTTCACGCACCCCAATGTGTGTCTGATACTGGACGTGTACTTGACTTCCTCCACTGTGTTCGAACTGATCCTCTGCCTGGAAAGGCTGGAAATGGATGTCGCGCAGGCCATTGAAAAGCGCCTGCGGCCACTGCAGAGCTACAGAGAGGAGGAACTGTGGGACTTCCTGCACGTGACGACCACAGCTCTGTGCGCGGCTCAAAGAGTGGTGAGGCCTACCTAGAACATTTGCCACCGCGACATCAAGCCTGCCAACATCTTCCTCAGTGCGAGTGGCGAGTACAAGATCGGAGACTTCGGCTCGGCCAAACTGGCCACTGCGGAAACTGGGCTAAACACGGTGAGCGGCACTCCGGTCTTTATGGCTCCTGAGATCCGCAATTCGAAGGGGCAGTCTCGAGTCAATTATAACCCTTTTCGTGCGGATGTCTACTCCTTGGGAATGACGCTGCTGGCTATGGCGTCGGTGTCCACTATGAAGTCCTTGGCTGTGGGGTTCGACCCGCTGGTGGCGGTGCAGGGCTTGACCTACTCAGGGGACCTGAAAACAGTGCTGAAGTGGATGTTGACTGAGAGAGAAAAGTCGAGACCTGACTTTGAAGAGTTGAGTAGCAGTCTTAGGAGTCGTCTGCCCGACCCTAAAGCTGCAGAAAAGCTCTCCAGGCTCGCGACTGTGCAGGAGCAAATAAAGAACTCGCACGAAGCCACTGCCATTATCGCTTCCAACCTGGAAGAACTCTGGTCACTCACCCTACTCACCAAGTGGCAGCTGCCCACCTCCCCAGACCTGGCCCACCCTCAGTTCTACCAAAGGAAGGTCGAAGTGCAGGAAAGTATGGGCAACTGCACCGCTGATAGCGTCGATTCCTATCCTTTTCACTACATGCCTATAACGGAATTCGTGACTGACTACAGCGGCGATGTGGTGAAGACTCTAATAGTGGAAAAAACGACAAGCAATGAGAGCGAATTTACGCTTTGCAAAGAAATCGCAGCGCATTTTGGAAGCTTTAGACCGTGCGACCGAACACAGCGCTGCATGTTCACAGTGAACAAAGACCACAGCACAGTGACTATCAGCGAGCCTGCAGTCAGTGTGGCTACAGTGCTGGTGAGACTAATGCCCAACAGCCCTGTGCCGCTACTGCCGCATGCAATCTTCCGTCTAGGCAGCCTAGTGCTCAAAGTCACTGATATCACCCGAACCTCACTGAGCATAGAAATACCTGATGTCGATACAGGCCACTGGACGCAGTACACGTATCACCCTGACACTACTCCCATCCGGATAGGGCGGAAAGCTGCTCCGAAGACTCTCGCTTTCGAAGGGAAAAACCTGTCCTCCACTCACGCTCAAGTGGCCTGGACTGGCACTCACTGGACCATTGAAGACCTCGCGTCCACAAACGGCACTTGGCAACACTGCCACACTGAGCTGTCTTTGCAGCGAGAATCGGACGAAGTGCGTCTGGTCAGCGGGCAAATTGTGAGTTACGACTCCGACCAATACCGCTTCTGGCTCCGAGCCTAGCTTCCTATAAAATGGACATATCCACAGTGCTGGAGTTCTTCTCCTCCGACGATACCACCGAAGGCATGCGAGTGGCCACGCACCAAACCCTCGGACAAGTACTGGTCCAGATCAACAAGCTGGGCACAGTTTCCGACCTGAGTCCTTACTTGCGAGAAGTTTTCGCACAGGCGAAAATGAACCACGCTTTGATTTCCCCGATCCTGGATGTGATCGTGGGGAGACACCGCTCAGAGAAGTATGTAGCCGCGCTAGTCTTTGAGTACTTCGCAAACACATTAAAGCGAGAAATCGACCGCAAGAGCAACAAGCAAGAGCCTTATAGCGAGTATGAGCTGTTTGCCTTCCTAAGCGGCATTGCCAATGCACTCTGCTCTGCACAGGAGCTGGTACCTGCTACTTAGGGCTACTGCCACCGAAACATCCACCCCAGCAGCGTGTACATCTCTGTGGGAGGCGAGTACAAAATCGGCAACTTCAGCAAGGCGAAGCTGGTGACTGAAGGGACGCAGATCGCTTCATTGGCCGGGGAGTACAACTTTAGGTCGCCGGAAATGAAAAAAGACACTACTTTGCAAAAGGTCCTCTACGACCCGCACAAAAGTGATGTCTTTTCCCTCGGAATGGTTCTCTTAGCAATGGCACGGCTTCAGTCGTTTTCAACAATCGGAGAAGTAAACATCAAGCAAGTGCCAGGTCTGATCCAGGACTTGCCTTACTCAGAGGAGCTGAAGAGCAAACTATCATTAATGCTGCAAGAAGACCCTGCAGCCCGCCCAGACTTCCTACAGCTGAGAGACGTTTTAAAGGAGAAATCGAAACTTGACGACATAGTGGCTGAACTTCAAGGCCAACTCACCCAGTCCACAGAGGCTTCTGCCTTGTTGGCTTCGAGACTGGAGGACCTGTGGACAGTGGCGCTGCTGCGGAAGTGGGGCAAGGTGAAGCAGCGAGACTTCCGCAGTGCTCAGTTCTACCTGCGGAAGTTGGAGTTGGAGGAAGTGCTGGCGAAGCTGGGAGCGTATGAGGCAATTGCGAAGCTGAGGATGTATGTGTTCCCTTTCATCCATATATCGGATTTCGTCACCGAGGAAGCCAATTTACAGGCCGCCACTCTCATAATCGAGAGAAAAACCGTCGACCACGACTACGAGCCTATTCACAGAATCAACAGCCCCTGCGGACTGTACGAGTACTACCGTGACGGGACAATTGTGCTGTTTACAGTGCGCAAAGAGTACAATCTCGTGACTATTGCAGAGCCAGCGACTCCGAGGCCGATAGTCCTTGTCCGCATGCCCTCTGGTCAGCCTATTCAGCTGTCTAAATTGCAGCAGTATCGCATGGGAGACTGTTTGCTTAGTATTGTGGAACTCTCACCTGCACAGATCACTATTCAGTGTCGCATTGTGGATACTACTACTCCCTTTCTAACTCTACCCCTAGACGCTGCTTCCGCTCCCTTCCTTATCGGCCGCAGTCAACTATGCTCTATCCGCCTACAGCAACTCGCAGTGTCTTCCAGGCACGCAGAGCTGAGAGTGCACGAAGGAGCCTGGGTCTTAGTGGACTTGAACTCGAAAAATGGGACTTTGCTGTATTGTCATAAGGATGCGGCCGGGGATATGGAGTCTGATGAAGTTAAGCTGGAAAATGAACAGGTGGCCAACTATCAAAATGAGTATTTCCGCTTTAGGGTAGTATATCCGTAGGCAATTACTGCTGATTTCCTTTGTTAATTCATGGAAGAAAGGTTGGAAATGCATCATTGAGCACTTATTGCTGTCGAGTTATTGTAGATTTAATTATGGCTGCTTGCACGAAGGTCATCTTTAACAGAACTATCTCAAATTTCGGAAGTTTGAGCCTTTTCGAAGGCTTTCACAAGCCCACTCAGCAGAAAATCCTGATAAAGCATTACAACTACTATAAAATCACCGACTTAGCTCAAGGCATTAACGAATTATTCTGCCAAGCCAAGTTACACCACAGCCACTTCTGTAACATCATCGACGTCCTGTTCACTGAGAGGGAAACAGGCTACGAGTTGATTCTCTGTCTGGAAAGACTGGATAAGGACCTGCAGAGGGAAATCGAGGACAGAGCCTATCGAGGACAGATGTACGGTGAACAGGAACTGTGGGAGTTCCTGCAGGGCACAGTGGAGGCTTTAGCCCTGGCCCAAGACCTGGTAAACTGCACATAGAGTATATGTCACAGAGACATCAAACCAGCCAATATATTCGTAGGGGGAACGGGTGAGTACAAAATCGGCGACTTCAGAGTCGCTGAAATATCATCTCCGCTGCCTGAGCCGATTTCTTTGCAAGGCAGCATTTCCTATATGTCTCCTGAGTTGAGAGAGGCGCTGATATCAAAGAAGTCCCGGCCTGTGCTCAATCCGTTTATCAGCGATGTGTACTCTTTGGGGAAAATTTGGCTGTCGATGGCGACTTTGCAGGTTAATGCACTCTCTTCGGTGAAAGATTACTCGGTAGAAAAACTCTCAGATGGAGTTCAGTACTCAGACCAACTGAAAATGGTACTGAGAAGGATGCTAAAGCGGGATCCGAAGTCGAGGCCGGACTTTAAGGAGTTGAAAAAGCTGCTTCAGGAGCTGAAATACACCGAGAGCCAGTATCAAGCAGAGGAAGAAACGCAGTTTATGTTCGTCACTGAGAAGCAACTGCAGACCCAGTTGAAAGATCTACTGGCACAGAAGTGGAAAATGGCTGAGGACTTGGTGAGTCCCACCATTTACTTGAAGCAGTTGGAAGTAGTGGAGCAGCTAGCCAAGAGGAACTCAGAGGCGGCGGCCCGAGCAGCCAGTTACTGCTTTCCCTACATTCCCCTGTCCCGGGTACTTTCTGATTTCACAGAAGAGCTCACTCCCACTCTCAATATCCACCACTCTAACTCTACTGATTCAGATTCCGTCACTTCAATTGCCACCTCCTGCGGTATTTTCCGACCCTCAACCTCTCCATTAATTGTCCGAAAGCTTCACGATGTTATAACTATTAGTGAGCTATCCATCAGCCAGCCCACAGTAGCAGTAAAACTAAAACCCTATCAGGCCAGAACTTTGCTCAATTGTCAAATGTACCGTTTAGGGAAAAATGTGAATTTGTGGGTTGCAGTTGCGAACCAGTCCCAACTAAGTCTGCAGGTATGGGAGGAGAGCGAGCCAAATACATACTCCTTTACATTCACTCAGACTCCAATCCTGATTGGAAGAAGCCCTGACTGTCAGATTTGTCTCTCTAACACCACTATGAGCACCAGACATGCAGAAATCAGCTGGACAGGAGTGTGGTCACTCAAAGACTTGAAATCCACAAATGGGACTTGGCTGTTCTGTCACTTTTCGTCGAATTTAGACCGGGAGTCCAATGAAGAAAGGGTGGAGGACGGAACTGAAGTCGTAGATAGTGCCCAGCACTACACTTTCCACTTAGTTTAACAGACTCTTTTAACAGCGTTCATATAAATGTAAAAATGCAGTTTTGAGCAGGGCAAAGGCTTTTTGAGGCTCCTCTCACAAAGCACAATTAGCAGATTTGTAGAGTCCTATTGCCGGGAAACGATGTCATCACTCTATAATGGCAGACAAGAAGGTCATATTCGGCAAGCTTATCATGAGCGTCGGAGAAACCAGCGTTTTCGAAGGCACCTACAAACGCACTGGGCAGAAAATCATGATAAAGCAGTACATCTACCCTCACATCGCCCAATTAACTCAAGGCATTAACGAGTTATTTTGCCAAGCCAAGTTGCACCACAAGCACTTCTGTAACATCATCGATGTCCTCTTCACTGAAGCTGATGCAGGTTACGAGTTAAGTCTCTGTCTGGAAAGATTGGAAAAGGACCTAAAGAATGAAATCGAGGACAGAGTCATTCAAGGGAAGACGTATAGTGAGCCAGAACTGTGGGAGTTCTTGCAAGGTGCAGTGGAGGCTTTAGCACTGGCTCAAGACCTGGTAAACTGCACATAGGACATTTGCCACAGAGACATCAAGCCTGCCAATATATTCGTTAATGCAACCGGCGAGTACAAAATCGGCGACTTCGGAGAGGCCAAAATGTCCTCTGCACAGTCTGCGTCTCAGACCTTACGAGGCACTGTCGCCTATATGTCTCCTGAGTTGAAAGAGGCAAATCATATGAAAATCAGCCGTCCCAGCTACAACCCCTTTGTAAGCGACGTTTATTCGCTTGGGATGACTTTGCTTTCAATGGCTGCCTTGGATACAATGAAAAATGCAGCTACTACTGCGACAACTCCTGTGTTTATCAATGAAGAGGAAATGCAGGAAAGGAAAATAATAAAACTTCAGTATTCAGACAGGTTAAAACTGGTACTGAGGACGATGCTAAAACAGGATCCGAACTCCAGGCCGAACTTTAAGCAGCTAAATGAGTTGCTTCTGAAGCTGAAGTATACAGATAGAGAGTACAAAGGCAAGGAAGTGACACAGCCTCTGGGAGTCACTGAGGAGCAGCTACAGACCCAATTGAGAGCTTTATTGGTAGAGAAGTGGAAAATGACTGAGGACTTGGTGAGTCCCACTATCTACTTGAAGCAGTTGGAAGTGGTGGAACAGCTGGCCAAAAGGAATTCAGAGGCAGCTGCCAAAGCAGCCACTTACTACTTCCCCTACATTCCTCTCTCTCAGGTACTTACCGATTTCACCGAAGAGCCCACTCCCACACTCAGTATTTCCCGCTATAACTCTACGGTGTTGGAACCTGTCTCTCCGATTGATACCTCCTGCGGTATTTTCCGTTCCTCAGATTCTCCATTAATCGTCCGAAAGCTTCACAATGTTATAACTATCAGTGAAGGTCCGATCAGCCAACCATCAGTTGCAGTAAAACTGAAGCCACATCAGACCAGAACTTTGCTAAATAACCAAATATACCGCTTAGGGAAAAATGTGAATTTGTGGGTTGCAGTGGCGAACCAGTCCCAACTAAGTCTGCACGTATGGGAGGAGAGCGAGCAAAATACATACTCCTTTACATTCACTCAGACTCCAATCCTGATTGGCAGAAGCCCTGACTGTCAGATCTGTCTCTCTAACACCACTATGAGCACCAGACATGCGGAAATCAGCTGGACAGGAGTGTGGACTCTTAAAGACTTGAAATCCACAAATGGGACTTGGCTGTTCTGTCACTTTTCGTCGAATTTAGACCGGGAGTCCAATGAAGAAAGAGTGGAGGACGGAACTGAAGTCGTAGACAACTCCCAGCGTTACATTTTCAGCTTAGGATAATTCAGTTTTAGGATTATTAATGAAAGGCAGTTCACACGACAGGACCTGCTCTCTATGAAACAGGGTAAAGTTATCTGAGGCGACAAATCACTAAACTCAGTGATACATCGCAATTAAGTCTCTATGCGGATAGATGCATTTCCTCTATTCCCGAATGTTTGGAATAAGCGGATTTAGTATGAATCGAGTAGCGAATTTCGATGATTTCATGGATTTTGAGTCTTTTCATTGATACTTTTAGGCAGAAATTAGATTTTTGCAGGTCTATATTAGTGGATTTCATACATAGGAAATATCTAATTCAACTGAATTAAGCCATAATTCTACCTATAGACAAGCGCAAATGATACAGTTTTCGTAACTTCGATAGGCCAAAGGAGTTCTAAGTCTCAATACAGCCATATCGCTCAGGCTTAAAGGCAGTCATATTTAAGCTACATATATGGATTCATCTACATTGTTCAATCGGGTGAATTCCCTAAATCCTAAAAGAAACAGGAACATACTATTGTTTTTTTTAAAATGTATTTCCAATACGATTTGCAATGTAATCGACCTGGACAGAAGCATTTGAGATCAAAAGAGGAAGAAAAATTAAAGATAAGCCTACACAGTAATAGGAAAATAGACGTTTATAGGCTAGTTCTTTAGTCCGCGATTGGTTAAAACTTATGAAAATCCTCAAAAACGGCCGATTTAGTGCATTTGCAGCAAAATGTACTCACAGAAAGTGGCAAGAAATTCCATAAAGCTGTTCTGCATAACTCCGATGACACTCACTTTCTGACATATCTAAGTCTCTAGTTGGCTGATAGAAAGCGAAAACAGTGTAGAGCACTACTAACTCTAATGCGTGATGTTAGTGCAGTTAGAAACTTGCTGTATTGTATTATGGCAGCTGAGAAAGTACACTTCGGACAGCCCTTCCCAAGAAGCGAGCAATTGAACATTTTCAGCGGCACATACACACGCACTGGGCAGGAAATCATAATCAAGCAATACACCTACCCCCAAATATCCGAATTCGCGAAATGCCTCACAGAGCAGTTCTGCCAAGCGAAGCTGCACCACCAACACATCTGTAACATCATCGATGTCCTGCTCACTGAGAGTGCCGCTGGCATTCAGTTGAGTCTCTGTCTGGAGAAACTTGACACAAACCTGGAGAGTGAAGTCCAGGGCAGAGCCGATCGAGGGGAAAGGTATAGAGAAGAAGAACTGTGGGAGTTCCTGCAGGGCACAGTGGAGGCTTTAGCCCTGGCCCAAGACCTGGTAAAGTGCACATAGGGCATATGCCACAGAGACCTCAAGCCTGAGAACATCTTCGTAGGAGGACCAAATAAGTACAAAATCGGCGACTTCGGAGCAGCCAAAATGTCCTCTCCCACTCCCGCAATTCACACTGTGCAAGGCACTGTTGCGTACATGGCCCCTGAACTCCGAAAAGCCCGTGAAACCAGCGAAAAGCATATTGAGTACAACCCTTTCGTTAGCGACGTGTACTCGCTGGGAATGACCTGGCTCTCGATGGCTGCTTTGCACGTGTTTCGCAAGGAAACTAGTCCGGAGCAGGGAGTAATTGCATTGATTGAGGAGGAGCCTAATGAAAGACTGATTGACAGACTACAGTACTCAGAAGGACTTAAAGTGATGCTTAGAAGGATGCTTACCGCTGACCCTAAAGCCCGGCCTAACTTCAAGAAGCTGAATAGCTGGCTGCTGACAGAGGATCAGGTGCGAAGTCACTTGCAGACTGTATTGGCAGAGAAGTGGGGTCTGGACCCTGCCTTTGCGTGTCCCGCTATCTACTTGAAGCAGTTGGAAGTGGTGGAGCTGCTGGCTAAGAAGAGCGCAGAAGCAGCTGCCAAAGCAGCTAGTTACTGCTTCCCCTACATCCCTTTATCTCAGGTACTTTCCGATTTTGTAGAAAAACCTACCCCCACACTCAATATCCACCACTCTAACTCTACTGATTCAGATTCCGTCACTTCAATTGCCACCTCCTGCGGTATTTTCCGACCCTCAACCTCTCCATTAATTGTCCGAAAGCTTCACGATGTTATAACTCTCAGTGAATTATCCGTCAGCCAGCCCACAGTTGCAGTAAAACTGAAGCCACATCAGGCCAGAACTTTGCTCAATTACCAAATGTACCGCTTAGGGAAAAATGTGAATTTGTGGGTTGCAGTGGCGAACCAGTCCCAACTAAGTCTGCAGGTATGGGAGGAGAGCGAGCAAAATGCATACTCCTTTACATTCACTCAGACTCCAATCCTGATTGGCAGAAGCCCTGACTGTCAGATCTGTCTCTCTAACACCACTATGAGCACCAGACATGCGGAAATCAGCTGGACAGGAGTGTGGACTCT
>Ga0247837_1001733_pt1 | contig 43835 bp, 56 predicted proteins | sample LaCtaG_2_FD_187115 | JGI IMG/M metagenome (GOLD analysis project Ga0247837, IMG submission 187115) | Freshwater microbial communities from meromictic Lake La Cruz, Castile-La Mancha, Spain - LaCruzMarch2015_14.5m | ecosystem: Environmental > Aquatic > Freshwater > Lake | place: Spain: Castile-La...
AGAAATTACGATATCTGCATCTCTTAACTCTTTGTCCGCACGACAATTTTTTCCATCTTTGTCTGATGTCACAACTAATTCGTGACCATTTCTTTCTAAAAATTTTCTAAGTCCTAATTCGCCTGACACGCAACCAAGTAATGTGCCGGGTTTAAAATCTCTTCCTTTTGGTGTCGGAAGTGTTTGACCGTTTGGATACTTTTTAATAACTGGTAATTTACTAAGAGGATATTTCTTTGGCATCCCTTTTTTTGGGTTGTCATATAGTACACACAAAATTTTCATTATTTACTCCCTTTGTATTTTAATTTCAGAGAATTAAAGCACAAAATAATAAAAGTGCACAGCAAATAATTGAATTTTCAATTTTTCAATATTTTATGAGTTAAATCGAACTATTCCAACTATTAGGATAGTTTTTTTTTAAAATTACTCGATTTAAAATAACTGCATATATTATAATTATAACGGAACCAAAAATAATTGGATTTAAAAGAAAAGGGTAAGAAGAAGTACCAAGAATTATAAGAATTGGATTTCCTCCTGCTGGAGGGTGAGTCACACCAAGTAATATCATTACGAATATTGCAAGACCTACTGCAATTGCAATTTGTAAATATTGATCGATCGGTAAAAATTGTAAAATTAAAATACCAACCAATGATGTACTAAAATGGCCGAAAAATATGTTTTTTGGTTGAGAAAAAGGACTTTCAGGATATCCAAAAACTAGCACCATTGTTGCGCCAAAAGATCCAATAACAAACAAACCATACTGAGTATTTAAGCTTAAAAATGAAAGAGATCCTATGGTAATTGCAGAAAATATAAATGCCAATAAAGCTTGTTTAAAATTTTTTTTTATTAAATTAAGCATGATTTTTAAAATTATCATTATAATTTTGGAATTACTCTATTAAAAAAGTTCCCCCAGAAATTGAAAATTTTTATTTATTTTCTTATATTTAAGCACTTTAGTTGAATTTAATAAGTAAAATTTCGTCTAAATTTTATGCATATTTACTAATTGTATAATTTTTTTTTAAAGGATAATCTCAAAATTATAAAAAAATAAAGGGGAGATTAATTAATGATTATTAAATGTCTTAAGAAAATTACTTCTGCGATAAGCGCAGCAGTTTTCTTCATAACATTAATATTGCCGACAAATTTATTTGCGCAAGCAAAAGAGACGCAATATTTTCCAATTCCAAGCAGCCGAGTAGGACCATATTCAGCAATGGGCACAGGATACTACGGTGCACAAATTGATTACATGAATTATGTCAATGCTACTGGCGGTGTTAATGGAGTTATGTTGACATGGCAAGAGTGTGAAACAGAATATAACGCAGCAAAAACTGTAGAATGCTATCAAAGACTTATGACAAAAGATGGTCAGAAAATGGTAGTATTCGATACATTAGGAACTCCTGGTGCTTACGCAGTTATAAATCGTATGGCAGAAGACAAAGTTGTCTTAGCGCAGTACGGATATGGAAGAACAGATGCTGCCGACGGAACAGTTTGGCCTTGGGTGTTTAATGCTGCAAGTAGTTATTGGTCACAAATCGCAGTTAAACTAAGATGGATGGCTGAACTTGATGGCGGTGGTCCTGAAAAATTAAAAGGTAAAAAAATAGTTCACCTTCACATTGATACTGCATATGGACGTGAACCACTTCCAACTATGAGAAGACTTTCTAAAGAATGGGGATTTACATTAGTAGAAATTGCTATTGCTCCTCCAGGATTAGAACAACAATCTCAGTGGCTACAAATCAGACAAGAAAAACCTGATTGGGTAACTTTCTGGGGTGCAGGTTCAGGAATGAATTCAACAGCGATGACGAATGCTGCTAGAATTAATTTTCCAAGAACAAAAATGATGTACGTTACTTTCGGTGGAGCTGAGGAGGATATGATTCCTGCTGGAGATTCTTCTAACGGAACTTACGTTGTTTCAAATGCGCTTCCTGGAAAAAATTATCCTTTAATTAAGAATATTCAGGAAAAAGTTTACAAAGCCGGAAAAGGAAATATGGCTGATCCAAAACGAGTTGGTACCGCTTATTACAATAGAGGCTTAGGTGCTTCTATTTTGTGGGTTGAAGCATTAAGAAATGCTCAAAAAATGCACAATAAAGTTGGAAAAGCAGTTACTAGCGAAGAGTTTAGAGCAGGATATGAAGCGATTAACATGACTGAAGCTAGAATGAAAGAACTGGGCATTGAGGGAATGTTAGCTCCATTTGCTCTTTCTTGCTCGCAGCATGAAGGCGCAGGTAAATTTGCTTTAATGCAATGGGACGGCAAGGCTCAAGCTTTCAAGAAAGTTAAGGACTGGACAGGACCTAACGATCCAAAAGCTATAAGAACTCAAATTGTAGAATCGGCTGCTAAGTATGCTGAGGAAAACAAAATTACACCTAAAAAGTGTACATAAACCTTTAATTAACAAGTTTAATTTAGGGAGTTTAAACTATTTTGAATAATTAAATTAGTTTAAACTTCCTATTTTAATATCTAAGTTACACAATAAAAAATTATATAGAGTTTTAATGGGGTTAGATTCTAAAAATATATTAGAAGTTAAGAACATAGAGGTAGTCTATGACAACGTCATTTTAGCCCTTCATAATGTTTCTCTTATTGTACCGCGAGGAAAAATTGTAGCTCTACTAGGAGCCAACGGCGCAGGAAAAAGTACAACTTTAAAATCAATATCAACTATGCTTGCTTCTGAAAGAGGCAAAATTACAAAAGGTTCAATTAATTACGAGGGCAACGAAATTAAAAATCAAACACCTTCAGAAATGGTTGGGTTTGGAATGGTTCAGGTTCTCGAAGGTAGAAGGTGTTTTGGCCATTTAACAGTTGAGGAAAATATTATTGCAGGAGCATATTCAAGAAAATTATCAAGAGGTGATTTAAATCAAGAGCTTGAAAAAATTTATAGTTATTTCAAAAGACTCAAAGAAAGAAGAAAAAGCCAGGCGGGATTTACATCGGGTGGTGAACAACAAATGGTAGCCGTTGCAAGAGCAATGATGACAAAACCAAAAATGCTTTTGTTAGATGAGCCTTCTATGGGTTTGGCACCTCAATTAGTCGCAGAAATATTTAATATAGTAAAAATGTTAAATGAGAAAGAGGGAGTTAGTATTTTGCTAGCTGAGCAAAATACAAATATCGCTCTTAGAAATTCTGACTATGGATATATCATTGAAACAGGAAACGTAATGTTAGAAGGACCAGCAAAAAGTTTATTAGGTGATGATAAAGTAAAAGAATTGTATTTAGGAATTTCAAAAGGGAAAAGATTAAATTTCAGAGACGCAATTAAGGATAACGAAAAAAAAATAAATAGATCTAATTAAGAAAAATTATGACTCAAGGTAGAAAATTTAAAATTGGAAAATCTATTTTAGAAGTAAAAAATATTTCTCTAAGTTTTGGTGGCGTTAAAGCTATTACCGATATTTCTTTTGATGTTTTTGAGCATGAAATAAGAGCGCTTATTGGACCGAATGGCGCTGGAAAAAGCTCATTACTTAACTGTATTAACGGAATTTATAATCCTCAAGAAGGACAAATATTATTTAAAGGCGAAGTTTTGCATAAAATTACTCCAAATATTATTGCTCAAAAAGGAATTTCCAGAACTTTTCAAAACCTTGCTCTTTTTAAAAGAATGTCAGTGCTAGATAATATTTTAGTGGGAAGAAAACTGCATTCTAAAGCTAATTTCTTTGAAGTAGCACTTCAGCTTCCAAGAGCAACAAGAGAAGAAAAGCAAAATAGAGAAAAATGTGAAGAAATTATCAAATTCTTAGAAATTGAAAATATTAAAAATACACCTGTTGGCAAACTTCCTTATGGACTTCAAAAAAAAGTTGAATTAGGACGAGCGCTAGCAACAGAAGCTAATATATTGTTATTAGATGAGCCAATGGCTGGAATGAATGTTGAAGAAAAAAGAGATATGTGCAGATTTATTTTAAAAGTAAATGATGAGCTTGGAACAACTATAGTTTTAATTGAACATGATATGGGTGTGGTAATGGATATTTCTGATAGAGTTGTGGTTCTTGACTATGGAAAAATTATTGGTGATGATGTGCCAGATAAAGTTAGATCTAACCAAAAAGTTATTGATGCTTATTTAGGAGTTGCCCATGCCTGATTCAGTTTTATTCTTTTTTGAAGTTCTTGTTGGCGGATTGTTATCAGGAACAATGTATTCGTTAGTAGCGCTTGGTTTTGTTCTTATTTACAAAGCATCTTCAACTTTTAATTTTGCACAAGGTGCCATGGTGTTTTTTGCCGTACTTTCATTTTGTGGATTTATGGAATACGGAATGCCTTTCGGAGTTGCTTTTTTTGCAGTTGTTCTTCTAATGATATTGGTTGGATTATTGACTGAAAGATTAGTGCTTCGTCCATTAATGAACCAAAGTGAAGATACAGTTCTAATGGCAACCATTGGTCTTGGATTTGTTCTTGAAGGACTTGCTCAGGCAAAATGGGGTGTTGAGGTTAGAAAACTAAGTCTTGGAATTGGAGACTTTCCCATCCCGTGGATTGCAGATAATTTAAAATTATTTATTAGCGCGCTTGATCTAACAGCAGGTTTAGTTGCTTTCGGTATGATTGCTCTTCTTACTCTTTTATTCAAGTATACAAAAATTGGACTTGGATTAAGAGCAGTTGCTGATGATCCCGGAGCTGCAAGTTCTATCGGAATACCTTTAAAGCACATCATGCTATTAGTTTGGTCTGCAGCAGGAGTAGTTGCTTTAGTTGCTGGAATGATGTGGGGCGCAAGAGCAGGTGTTCAATTTGCTCTTATTGAATTAGCATTAAAAGCATTGCCAGTTCTAATTATTGGTGGATTTTCATCAATTCCTGGAGCAATTGTTGGTGGTTTACTTGTAGGCGCTGTTGAAAAAATTTTAGAAGTTTATATCGGACCTTACTTTAAAGGCGGTATCGAAGCTTGGGCTCCGTACATGTTATCAATATTATTTTTACTCTATAGACCAGAAGGTTTATTTGGAGAAAAAATAATTAGGAGAGTTTAATTTATGAAACCTGTTTTTATGAGATATACAAAAGCTGACATTATAAATTTTGTAGTATTGCTAGTGATAGGTTTTTTAGTGATACCCAATGTTATTACAGGTGACTATTGGTACACTTCTATTTTAATACCTTGGCTATGTTTAACCCTTGCTGCCTTGGGTCAAAATATAGTGATGGGTTATACCGGACAATTATCTTTAGGTGCGGCAGGCTTCATGTGTGCTGGAGCGTACGCCTGTTACAATATGATGCTTCGAATACCCGACATGCCTTTCTTAGGAGCGTTAGTTTTATCAGGATTAATTGCAGCATGTCTTGGACTTATATTCGGATTGCCAAGTCTTAGAATTAGAGGAATTTATTTAATGGTTGCAACTTTAGCATCACAATTTTTTATTGTTTGGGTTATAGATAAATTTGGTTGGTTTAAGAATTATGACGTTTCTGGATCAACAACTTTTCAAAAAATATATATAAATGGAGTAGCCTTTACTAATGGATATATGATGTATCTTTTAGTAGCAGTAATTGTGACCGTAATAACCTTACTTGCAATTAACATGGCTCGAGGAGCTACTGGTAGAAACTGGATGGCGGTTAGAGATATGGATATAGCCGCAGAGTCTATGGGTGTTTCTCTTTTAAAAACGAAGTTACAAGCTTTTGCAATTAATGCTTTTTTATGCGGAATAGCAGGAGCTCTTTATACTTATACATATTTAAAAAGCGTTGAACCGTTTGCTGCCTTTAATATCAGTCTATCTTTTAAAATTATGTTCATGGCGATCATTGGAGGACTTGGAACAATTTCTGGCGCATTTATAGGAGCAGCATTTATTTTACTTTTCCCAGTTGTGCTAAATGCTCTTGGAAATAACGTATTTCATGGCATGATTGACGCAACAATCATAAGTTCCATTGAGCAAGTCGTATTTGGTGGGTTAATTATAACATTAATGATTTTTGAGCCGCTTGGATTTGCAAAATTATGGGAAACATTAAAACAAAAAGTAATAAGAACAAAATCTTAATTTATTTTATTACAGCAATCGTAATCACAGCTATTATTTTAATAATAATATTTTTTTCAACACGCAAATCTGCATTAGAAAAATGTGCGGACGTAGGATTTATTTACATTTGGGGCGAGCAGAATAAAGCTTATATAAGCAAGACTTTTAAGGAAAAAATGAGTGATACTAAGAATTTTAAAGATTTTCCTTATACAAAACTATTTGGGATTTGCGATCAAAGCCAACAACAGTACCCAGAAAAGTTTAAAGAAAAATGGGGAAAATAGTTTTTAAGATAAACCTATAATTTTTCCGTTTACATAATTAATTTTTTCTGCGGAGGGTACTTTAGGCAATCCAGGCATTGTCATAATACTTCCGCAGATTATCACTACAAACTCTGCACCTGCAGACAGGCGAATTTCACGAATTACAATACTGTGATTTGATGGAGCTCCACGTAATTTTGGATCTATAGAAAAAGAACTTTGTGTTTTTGCAACACAAATAGGAAAGTGTCCATAACCATTTTTTTGTAAATTTTCAATTTGTGCCTTAACTTTATCATCCATAGTTACTTCACTTGCTCGATAAATTTTCTTTGCAATTTTATTAATTTTTTCAATTAATGTCTCATTTTCTTCATACACATACTGCATTTTTTGACTAGAACTCTCACACAGTTCAACAACTGTTTTTGCAAGATCTACAGCGCCTTTACCACCATCGCTCCAGTGTGAAGAAAGTATAGTTTTTACATTAAGTTTTTTCATTCTTTGCAAAATTAATTCTATTTCTGCTGGAGTGTCGCTTGTAAATTTATTTATAGCTACAACGCAAGGTAAATTAAAAACTTTTGTCATATTTTCAACATGACGTTCTAAATTAACAAGTCCTTTATCAAGAGCTGAAATGTCTTCCTGTGTTAAATTAGATAGCTCAGCTCCACCGTGATATTTTATTGCTCTGATGGTTGCAACTAATACAGTTGCTGAAGGATGAATTCCAGATTTTCTACATTTAATATCTATAAATTTTTCAGCACCAAGGTCAGCGCCAAAGCCAGCTTCAGTAACAACATAGTCTGCAAGTTTTAATGCAGTTTTTGTAGCAAGTACTGAATTGCAACCATGCGCAATATTTGCAAAGGGACCTCCATGAACAAAGGCTGGATTATTTTCTAACGTTTGTACTAAGTTTGGAGCTAATGCATCTTTTAAAAGTGCAGTCATTGCACCAACTGCTTTTAAATCTTTTGCAAGAATGGGTTGATTTTTATTATTATAAGCTACAACAATTTGACCGATACGTTTTTTTAAATCTTCAATAGAAGTTGAAAGGCAAAAGATTGCCATGATCTCAGATGCGGCAACAATGTCAAAGCCACCATCGCGTGGAAAACCCTCTTTTTTTTCATTCACTCCTAAAGTAATTTTACGAATAGCACGGTCATTCATATCTACCGTGCGTCTCCATTGAATAGTTTTGATATCAATTCCTAATTCATTGCCGTGATAAATGTGGTTATCTAACATCGCTGCAAGAAGGTTGTGTGCTGCTGCAATTGCTGCAAAATCTCCAGTAAAATGAAGATTAATATCCTCCATAGGAACTATTTGAGCATATCCTCCTCCTGTTGCGCCACCTTTCATTCCAAACACGGGACCTAATGAAGGTTCACGCAAACAAATCATAGTTTTTTTTCCTATTAAATTTAAGGCATCGCCTAATCCAACGGTGGTCGTAGTTTTACCCTCGCCCGCAGGAGTTGGACTAATAGCGGTCACTAGAATTAATTTTCCGTCTTTTTTATTTTTGAGTTTATCTAAACAAGATAATGAAACTTTTGCTTTGTAGCGGCCATAAGCCTCAATTTCATCCTCTGAGATTCCTAAACGATCTTTAGCAACGTCTGATATTTTTCTTAGTTTTACTATTTCAGCTATTTCAATATCGTTTAACATAATTAATTTTGTTAATTCTTTTATAAATTAGATCTAAATAATGTATACCCATTAAAATTTCATAAAAAAACAATCATTGCGTGTATTGTTTTTCTTTATCTATTGTTTGTAATTTTAATTTGATAATAAAACTCTTCAATAATTTTATAATAAATTTTTACTTTTAAAAATAAGATAAAAAAAATGATATTAGGGTCAGTTAACGACAGCGATATAGTTGAAAAGAGAATACCAATCTCTCCAGACACAATTAAAAAATATATTGCTAGTGGATTTTCTGTCCAAGTTGAAAAAGATTTTGGTAAAAACTCAAATATACAAGATGTTGAGTTGCAAAATTTGGGTGCAAAAGTCCTAAATAAAGAAGAGATATACAAAACTTCAGATATACTGATAAAAATTAATTGTCCAAGTGACTCTGAAATTTCACTCATAAAAGATGGAGCAGTGCTAATTGGAAGTTTTTTTCCTCATTTAAATAAAGATAAAATAAATAAACTTTTAAAAAAAAATATTAAAATATTTTCTTTGGAATTGCTTCCAAGAATTACTAGGGCACAATCAATGGATATCCTGTCGTCTCAAGCTAATTTAGCTGGATATAAAGCTGTTATAGATTCTGTTTATGAATTTAATAGAGCGGTACCTATGATGATGACCGCAGCAGGCACCATTACACCTGCTAAATTTTTTATTATAGGTGCAGGGGTTGCGGGATTACAGGCTATAGCCACTGCAAAAAGGTTGGGAGGAGTAGTCTCTGCAACGGATGTAAGATCTGCTTCAAAAGAACAAGTTGAAAGTTTAGGTGGAAAATTTGTATTTGTTGAGAGTGCAAAAAATTTAGAAACTAGCGGCGGTTATGCAAAAGAATTAGATCAAGATGAAAAAAAGAAACAGGAAGAATTACTTAAAACTACAATTAAAACCCAAGATATTGTTATTTGCACAGCTTTAATACCTGGAAAAAAAGCACCAAGAATTGTGAGTGAAGAGATGGTTAAGTCGATGAAGAGTGGCTCTGTTATTTGCGATTTAGCTGTTGAGCAAGGGGGTAATTCAGCATTTTCAGAGCCTGGTAAAGTCAATGTTGTTAACGGAGTAAAAATTATTGGATATAAAAATTTTCCTGGAAGAATTTCAGAGAGCGCATCTACTTTATTTGCCAAAAATATTTTAAACTTTTTAGAAATTATTTATGACAAAGTTGGAAAAAAATTAAAGATAGATGAAAATGACGAAATTATTAAAGCAGTTTATATCAACAAAGAGATTAACTAATGGAAATTGATCCAATTATATTTAGATTAGCAATTTTTATACTATCTATTTTTGTAGGTTACTACGTAGTATGGAGCGTAACACCAGCTTTGCATACTCCTCTAATGTCTGTAACCAATGCAATTTCATCAGTAATTATTGTTGGGGCTTTAGTTGCCGTAGGTCTCTCACCAATCACACAAGGATTCTTTGGAAAGTTTCCAGGTATTCTTGGGATTCTACTTGCTTCTATAAATATTTTCGGAGGTTTTTTAGTAACACATAGAATGCTGAAAATGTACAAAAAAAATAAAAAGAAATGATCTCAGCTAATATTACTGCATCTCTATATTTGGTTACTGGCATATTATTCATTATGGCATTGCGAGGTCTTTCTTCACCGGAAACATCAAGAACAGGAAATTTTTTAGGAATTTTAGGAATGACACTTGCAATCATTGTCACTCTTTTATCCCTTGGTGATATCAATCAGATCCAAGAAAATATTATCTATATTTTAGTTCCAATAATTTTAGGTGGATTAATAGGCGGAGTCATCGCTTTTAGAGTTTCAATGACCGCAATGCCACAACTTGTTGCCGGATTTCATAGCTTAGTCGGTCTCTCAGCAGTTCTAGTGGGTATTGTTGCATTTTATAATCCTGCATCATTTGGAATTGGACAGGTGGGGAATATTAAAGTTTTGTCATTAGTTGAAATGTCGTTGGGCGTTGCAATAGGAGCTATAACTTTTTCAGGATCCTGTATTGCATTTTTAAAACTGCAAGGTCTTATGTCTGGAAATCCAATAACATTTAAAGGACAACATTTAATAAATTTATTTATAGGGTTGTCGATAATTTTTTTAATATTTTTTTTCACTAAAATACAATCAGACAAATTATTTTGGGCAATTATTATAATTTCAATACTAATTGGTTTTTTAATTATTATTCCAATTGGTGGAGCAGATATGCCAGTGGTGGTGTCCATGTTAAATTCATATTCTGGCTGGGCAGCCGCCGGAATAGGTTTCACTTTAGAAAATATTGCTCTTATTATTACGGGTGCTTTAGTCGGCTCTTCAGGAGCAATTCTTTCTTACATTATGTGTAAAGGAATGAACCGTTCATTATTTAATGTCATCCTTGGCGGATTTGGGGGTGATACGTCATCTGCGACCGTTCAAAAAAATACTAAACCAGTTAAACAAGGAGGTGCAGATGATGCTGCCTTTCTAATGAAGAATGCATCTTCAGTTATTATTGTTCCAGGTTACGGAATGGCAGTAGCACAAGCACAGCATGCTCTTCGTGAAATGGCCGATAAGTTAAAAAAATTAGGGGTTAAGGTTACTTATGCAATTCACCCGGTAGCTGGAAGAATGCCAGGACATATGAATGTTTTATTAGCTGAAGCTAATGTTCCTTACGATGAAGTTTTTGAATTAGAAAATATTAATAATGATTTTTCGAATACAGATGTTGCATTTGTAATTGGTGCAAATGACGTGACTAATCCTGCGGCCAAAACTGACCCTAAGAGTGCAATTTATGGTATGCCAATTCTTGATGTTGAAAAATCAAAGTCCGTATTGTTTGTAAAACGAGGAATGGCAGCAGGCTATGCTGGAGTTGATAATGAATTATTTTATAGAGATAATACACTTATGTTATTTGCCGATGCCAAAAAAATGGTCGAAGAAATTATTAAAAATTTAGATTAATAATTAATTTATTCACCAGTATTAATAAGACCGCCTCGTTTCCTAGCTCCCTCGAAAGATACTAAAAAAACGATAACAGCAATTATTGCATAAATTATATTTAAGATAATTGATTTTATAAAATAGTTACTATTAAAATTATTACTAAATAAGACTTCACGCATTCCTTCAAATACATAGGTTTGTGGAAATGATAATGAAAGCCATCTAATCCATTCTGGAAGTGTCTCAACCGGATAATAAACTGCACTTAACGGAGCTAAAGTAAAAATAGCTCCCCACGCTAAACTTTCCGCCGCAACACCAAAACGAATGATTGCTGCTATAATAAATATTCCAAGTATCCATCCCGTCATTAATAAACTTGTAAAGAAAAACATAAGACTAAGTCCCATTTGAAATAATGAAAAAGAATAGAGGGGGATAGCTAGAAGAGCAGCTGGAATCATTGCTATTGTCGTTCTTATAAAACTTATGGTCATTAAGGACAAAACTAACTCTAATGGTTTAAGTGGGCTGACAAATAATTGCCCTAGGTTTCTAGACCAAATCTCCTCCAAAAATGAAATAGAAAAACCTAATTGGCTTCTAAATAAAATATCCCATAACAAAACACCTGCAATTAAAACTCCACCAATTTGAATAATTGTATCATTGGAGTTTGTTAAATGTTTTGAAATTAAGCCCCATAAAATCATTTGAAATGTCGGCCAATACATAAGTTCTAAAATTCTCGGGAAAGATGTTTTGATTAGATAAAAATATCTTACTACTAGTGCAAAAATTCTAAATATTGATCTCATAAGCTATTTTTTACCTCGCGCAATTTTTAAAAAGACATCCTCTAATTTTTTTTTCCCATATTTTTTTAATAAACTATTAGGAGTCCCTTGATCTGTAATTCTTCCATCTTTCATCATAATTACAGAGCTACAAAGTCTAGTAACTTCTTCCATGTTGTGACTTGCTAATATGATTGCTGTATTGTGTGTTTTGCAAAATTTTTCAAAAAAAGTTCTAACTCGATCAGCTGTATCCGGATCAAGTGAAGCAGTTGGCTCATCAAGAAATAGTATCTCAGGCTCATTAATTACTGCTTTACCTAAGGATACTCTTGTTTTTTGTCCGGAAGATAATTCTCCAACTTTAATATCAAGCAAACCCGTAAAATCTAATTCTTTAGCTACGTTTTTAATTTTTTGATTTATATTTTTAATTCCATAAAGCATTCCATATACATATAGATTTTGTCTAACAGTTAATTTTTTTGGTAAATCTACGTAAGGGGACGAGAAGTTTATTTTATTTAAAATCTTATATCTGTCTTTTGAAATATCCGTTGATAATATTTTAATACTTCCTGATGTTGGTGTTAGTAAACCTAACAACATTGTTATAGTAGTTGTTTTACCGGCGCCATTTGCTCCCAAAATACCTTTTATCTCTCCTCGCTTTAGATCAAAGGAAACACTTTTAACCGCGTGATGATTTCTAAATTTCTTTGATAGGTTCCTAACTTCAATTATATTTTCACTCATAGTACGCAGCTCTTCTTAATCTCTCATTAATTGCTTTGCCCAAATCTTTATTAGGAATTTTATTAACACTTATGGATTTAAATTTTTTATTTTTAATAATCCTTAAAGTATTAAAAAAATTTTTTGCAGCTTCTTTTAAATTTCCTCCAGTACTTAAGTTAAAAGTATTACGATTACCATAATTTTTATTGCCAAATGTAATTAAAACTCCGTCTTTAGTGGCTCTCTCCCTATTCATATAAATGGGCATTCCCGGAGAATAATGAAGACCGATTTGACCTGGGGATTTAATAATTTTATTTTGGTTCTCAGATAATTTTATTTTTAAAAATTTACCAATAATTTCAGAAGAAAGTCCTCCTTCTCTTAATATTTTTGGTTTAGTCGTCAAATCAATAACCGTTGATTCAATTCCAATTTTACAAGTGCCACCATCAATAATCATTCTAATACTGTTACTAAATTCTTCGGCCACATGTTTTGCCGTCGTTGGGCTTAAAGATTTTGATCTATTAGCGCTGGGTGCTGCAAGGGGACAATTTAAAATATTTAATAATTTAATTGTATTTTTTTCACTTGGAATTCTTACTGCAATTGTAGCAAGACCTTTGTTTGCAAGTTTAGATATTTTTGAACTACTTCTTTTTTTTAAAACATAAGTTAAAGGACCGGGTGAAAATTTTTTAACAAGTTTTAGAAAATTTTTGTTAATAACCGCCTCTTTCTTTATCTGCTCAACATTTTTAAAGTGAATGATTAAAGGGTTATTACTTGGGCGTTTTTTTAAAGAGAAAATCTTTTTTACAGCCTTTGCATTATAAGCATTTGCAGCAAGCCCATATACAGTCTCTGTTGGGATTGCAACCACATCTCCTTTTTCTATAGCAACCTTGGCTTTGCTTAAATTATTGTTTGTGGGTTTATAAATATTTGAATAGATATTTTTCATTAATTATTTAATATAAAAAGAGTAATTTTTAAAAATAATACTTATATGAAAAAATCTAATATTTCTCCAGATATTACAAAGCTTTCTTTTGAAGAAGCATTGAATCAGTTAGAAGACATTGTTAGCAAGTTAGAAGATGGATCTATTAATTTAGAAGAGTCGATCGAAGAATATACACGCGGCGTTCATCTTAAAAACCATTGCGAAACTAAATTAAAAGAAGCTACTTTAAAAGTAGAACAAATCACTATTGATAAAGACGGTAAATTTTCAACAAAAGAATTTAATAAAAATTCTTAAAGATGAAAGATACTGAGAGAAGAATAATTAAAGTTGCTAAAGACGTCGACATTTTTTTAAAAAATTTTCTAAAGCAAAATCAGCAGAAAAATAAACTCTTTGATGCCATGAAATATGGTTTATTTTCAGGAGGAAAAAAATTTAGATCTTATTTAATTACTTCTTCGGGAAAGTTATTTAACTTAGATTATAAAAAATTAATTACTATTAGTGCTGCAGTTGAGTGTATCCATTCTTATTCACTTATTCATGACGATTTACCAAGTATGGACGATGATGATTTTAGAAGAGGAAAGAAAAGCACACACAAAGTTTTTGGAGAATCTACAGCTATACTAGCGGGAAATTCTTTATTAACTTTAGCATTTGAAATTTTAACTTCAAATAAAATGATCGCAAATCCAAAAGCAAAATCCGATTTGGTTTATACATTAGCATCATCGTCTGGTTATACTGGAATTGCAGGAGGACAATTCTTAGATCTAAAATTTGAAAAATTAAAAGTTAGTAAAGATTCAATAGTGGACATGCAAAATAAAAAGACAGGAGAATTGATTAGTTTTTGTTTAGAGAGTGTTGCTATTTTGGCAGGTAAAGAAACAGAGAGAAAATTTTTAAATAAAATAGGTCTAGATATTGGTTTGTTGTTTCAAATTACTGATGATCTTTTAGATGTATTTGGAGATAGCAAAAAAATCGGCAAACCCACAAGAGGAGATAAGAAAAAAGGTAAAGCTACAATTATTAAAAATCTTGGAGTGAATAAAGCCATTGAATTTTCTTACCAATTGGCAGACGGCATTACTGAAAAATTAAAAAAAAGATATGGAACAAGAGCGGATAGCTTGGTAGATTCTGTAAACTTTTTATTAAGAAGAGATCACTAATGCCAAATACACCATTACTTGATAAGATTAAAAACCCTCAGGATTTAAAAAAATTACAAGTATCAGAGTTAAAAACTTTAGCTAAGGAACTTAGAGAAGAACTAGTAGATGCCGTTTCAGTTACAGGAGGTCATCTTGGTGCTGGACTTGGTGTTGTCGAGTTAACAATTGCAATTCATTATCTTTTTGACACTCCAAAAGACAGATTAGTTTGGGATGTAGGTCATCAAGCTTATCCTCATAAAATTTTAACAGAGAGAAGAGATAGAATTAGAACATTAAGAAAAGGTGGAGGACTATCAGGATTTACGAAAAGATCAGAAAGTATTTATGATCCATTCGGAGCGGCGCACAGCTCTACTTCAATATCAGCATCTTTAGGAATGGCAGTTGCAAGAGATCTAGATGATAGAAATAATAATGTAATTGCTGTTATTGGTGATGGAGCGATGAGTGCAGGGATGGCTTATGAGGCCATGAACAATGCAGGTTCTATGAAATCAAGATTAATTGTTATTCTAAATGATAATGACATGTCTATTGCTCCACCTGTTGGAGCTATGAGATCGTATCTTGCAAAATTATTATCAGGAAAAACATACATAGGATTTAGAGGATTTTTAAAAAAAGTTGCAGCACTATTTCCAAGATCAATTAAAATCAGAGCTGCAAGATTTGAAGAATATTTTAGAGGACTTGCGGTTGGTGGAACTTTATTTGATGAATTAGGTTTTTATTATGTAGGAACCATTGATGGGCATAATTTTGATCAATTAATTCCAGTATTAAAAAATGTTAGAGACTCTGCCCATCAAGGTCCATTTTTAGTTCATGCCATTACTCAAAAAGGAAAAGGGTATACGCCTGCTGAAAATTCAGATGATAAATATCATGGTGTTACTAAATTTGATGTCGTTACAGGGGCGCAAGTAAAATCAACAGTTAACACTCCAGCATTTACAAAAGTTTATGGTGAAACACTTGCTAAACATGGCGAGTTAGATAGTAAAATTGTTGCAATCACAGGAGCAATGCCATCAGGAACAGGCGTTGATATATTTGCAAAAAAATTCCCAAAACGTACATTTGATGTTGGAATTGCAGAGCAACATGCAGTGACATTTGCAGCTGGACTTGCAACAGAAGGGTATAAACCTTTTGCAACAATTTATTCAACATTTTTGCAAAGAGCTTACGATCAAGTAGTGCATGATGTTGCAATTCAAAATCTACCCGTTCGATTTGCAATTGATCGAGCAGGACTAGTTGGTGCGGATGGACCAACTCATGCAGGTTCATTTGATATTACTTATCTTGCAACACTGCCAAATTTTGTAGTTATGGCACCAAGCGATGAAGCGGAACTTGTTCGAATGATTAATACTGCAGTGACTATTAACGATAGACCTTCTGCATTTAGATATCCAAGAGGAAACGGTTATGGAGTTGAGCTTCCAAGTATTAAAGAGACAATCGAAATTGGAAAAGCAAGAATTATTCAAGAAGGAAAGCAAGTTTGTCTATTAAGCTTAGGTACAAGATTAGAAGAGTGCAAAATTGCAGCTAATGAATTAAAGAATAAAGGAATTTCAACTACAATTATAGATGCAAGATTTGCAAAACCGTTAGACGAAAAGTTAATTTTAAAATCTGCAGAAAATCATGAAGTACTAATCACTATTGAAGAAGGTTCTATTGGTGGATTTGGTTCGCACGTTGCAAATTTATTAGCTGAAAATGGAATCTTTGATAAAGGTCTTAAATTTAGATCAATGATACTTCCGGATGTATTTATTGATCAAGATACACCAGAGAAAATGTACGATGTTGCTGGTTTAAACGCTAAGCAAATCGCTCAAAAAGTTTTAGAAGTATTCTTTAGTAAAGACGGAATAAGAGTTGTTAAGTAAATTTTAATAAATATCCACATACACCCTTAAAAGTTGAAAATTTGATTCAAAATGGAATCAAAAGGGAATCAAAACGAGAACATCGAACGTTGAATTAAGAGATATCCACAGCAAATTTCTTTAGAGTCTCCATAGGTATGATTTCTAAAGTCTTCATATGAGTTCTACGAATATAGATCTTACATCCATGACCAGCATCAATTGCGCGCTTTACCCAACTTGCACAAACACACCAATTGTCCCCATCTTTTAATCCTTCAAATCCAAATTCAGGATGAGGTGTTATTAAATCATTACCATTTTCTTTACACCAATTTAAAAAATCATTCGTTACTTTTGCACAAACACAGTGAACACCCACATCCGTTTTATCTGTGTTGCACGAACCATCACGAAACCAACCAGTCACTGGATTCATTGAACAAGGCTCAATATCTTCACCAAGGACATTTTTTTGTTTTGGAATTTTATTCATGTTTAAACACATTTGCTATTTTTGGATCAATCTCAGCATTAAATGAGAATGATCTTCGCTCTTCACCAGATTGAAAAGGATAAGCTGTGTGCATTAAATAATTTGGAAATAAAATCATATCAGCTACTTTTGGTTGATGATTGTAAATACTTTTATTTAAAAAAGCTCTTGAGCCATGAATGAAATCAATTGTACCATGGGTTTTAAGATTATGTTTATGAGATCTTGTATCTTCATTTAAGGATTTTGGAATTTTTAAATAACCAACACCCGAAATATGTCCGTCATGATAATGAATGGGGTTATATTCATTTTCAAACTGTCGAACTACCCAAACGTTATTAATTTTAAATTTAGTAACTTTTTTATTAATAGATTTTTCGATATAGCTTTTGGTAACTTTGAATAAAAAATTTTTTAAATATTTATTAATAAAATTTTTAGGAAGTTGCAGTTCTTGACTAACTTGACCAACCAACTCTTTGCTATAATCAAATTTTTTTGAAAGATTTTGACTATCTACAATTTTATCAACCTCTTTATTTATTTTACTGATGAGATTTTTTGGAATTTTTAATCTTGCAATTTTTGGACCGAATGGAGCCAAAATATTTACATTATTTGCCATTACAGTTTTGTAGGATTAGGTTGTCCTTTATAGACAATATTTGGATTAAATTTTTTTCTTTTCTCTTTAAATTTTAATTTAATATTCTTTCTAGTTTTAGTGGGTACCGATCTATAAAAACAAGATCTATAACCTACGTGACAGCTTGCACCTTGTCCAATGTCTACAGTAATCCATACTGCATCTTGATCGTCATCAATTCTAATATCTTTTACTTTTTGAACAAAGCCACTGGTCGCACCTTTATGCCATAAAGCTTTTCTTGATCTGCTCCAATAGAAAGCTTCACCAGTTTCAATTGTTTTTTGCAATGCTAGCTTGTTCATAAATCCGTGCATAAGAACTTCTTTAGTTTTGTAATCAGTAGTGATGACTGGAATTAAGCCATCTTTATTGAATTTGGGGCTTAAATACTTGCCTTCTTCTACTTGCTTAATTGAGGTTCTTTTTTTAAACATTTATGAAAATTAATTTGTTCTAAGCGTTTAGTATATTATAACTTATCAAAAAATATAATCACTTTTAATGAACGTCACTGATTTAATAAAAAAAAAGTTAGAAAAAACTGTTACCAGACAACAGGCTGAAGAAGCTATTAAAGTTTTGCTTGCTTGGGCAGGAGAGAATCCTAAAAGAGAAGGTTTAATAGATACTCCAAAACGAGTAGTTAAAGCTTTTGAAGAATATTTTTCAGGCTATTTAATAGATCCTTATAAAGATTTAGAAAAAACTTTTGGTGATGTTGATGGATACGATGACATGGTTATTCAGAAAAATATTTCAATTTATAGTCACTGCGAACATCACATGGCACCCATTATTGGTATTGCTCATGTAGCGTATATTCCTCATGAAAAAGTTGTTGGTCTCAGCAAACTTGCAAGAGTGGTTGAGGCTTATTCTAGAAGATTACAAACTCAAGAAAGATTAACAATGGAAATTGCAAATACAATATTTAAAGGTTTAAAAGCACAAGGAGCAGCTGTAAGTATCGATGCTGTACATCATTGTATGACTTCTCGAGGAATTAAAAAACATGAAGCGACTACTGTTACAAATTATTTTACAGGTGTATTTAAAGAAAGTCATAATCTTCAAAATCGTTTCCTACACTATATCGGTCAGAAATAAATGTTAGATCAAGTCGTTGTTGATGCAGACATAGAATCCGTATCGTGCAATGGAGGAGACGACGATATCGGGCATCCAACTGTTTATTATAATTTTGGAGAAAAATCTGAAGTTGTTTGTGGTTATTGTGGAAAAAAATTTTTAAAGAAAAAAAATAATCATGAGTAATTTTAAAGCAATCGTTCTAAATAAAACTGGCGATCAATTTACAAGAGAAGTTAAAAGCATAGACAAAAACTTTTTAATTCACGGTGATGTTTTGGTTAAAGTTGATTATTCAGACTTTAATTATAAAGACGGAATGATTTTAAAGAATGGCGGAAGCTTAGTTAAAGATTACCCACATATTCCAGGAATAGATTTTGCAGGTACAGTTGAAGAAAGCAAAAGTGAAAAATTTAAATCAGGCGATAAGGTTATTTTAACTGGCTGGAGAGTAGGCGAGATTTATTACGGTGGCTATTCTCAGTATGCAAAAGTAGATGCAAATTTTTTAGTAAAAGCTCCAAAAGATATTTCAACTAAACATGCTATGGCAATTGGTACCGCAGGTTTTACTGCTCTGTTATGTTCTTTTGCAGTTCAAGCAAGAGAGACAATATTATTAGGTGAAAAAGTAAATGATGTGCTTGTAACAGGTGCAACGGGTGGAGTGGGTAGTGTGGCTGTGATGATTTTGTCAAAGATGGGTTATAAAGTTCATGCTCTAACAGGAAAGAAAGATAAGACAGATTTTTTAAAGAAATTAGGCGCAAGTGTTGTTCTTGATAGATCAGAACTAGAAAGCGAAATAAGGCCTTTAGATAAAGGGATTTGGGATTGTGTTGTAGATACTGTAGGAGGTAAAATTTTAGCTAAAGCTTTAACGCATACTAAGCCTAATGGAATTGTTGCTGCATGCGGACTTACTAATAGTTTTAAATTAGAAACAACGGTTATGCCTTTCATCATTCGAGGTGTTAAATTATGGGGAATTAATTCTGTAGATACAACAATGAAACGAAGAGAGTTTGTATGGTCACAGGCTGCAAGCTTAATTGATATGAAAAAATTAGATGAGATTACAGAGGTGTGGAGTATGGAAAAACTTATAAGCTCTTATGACAAAATATTAAAAGGAGAAGTTGCAGGTCGGGTAGTTATCGACGTTAATCAATAATTATGGATTGGGATAAACTTAAAATATTTCATGCAGTTGCTCAAGCTGGTAGTTTTACTGAAGCATCAGGCACTTTAAATTTAAGCCAATCTGCAATTAGCCGTCAAATTCAATCCTTAGAACTAACATTAAAAACATCTTTATTTGAAAGACACGCAAGAGGTCTTTCCCTAACAGAAGACGGGGAGGTACTTTTTAAAACAGCCAATGAAGTTATTATTCATTTAAAAGCAGTAGAGACTTCTTTGATGGAAAAAAAAGATAAACCGTCTGGGAAATTAATTGTGACAACCGTTGTTGGTTTTGGAAGTATTTGGTTAACACCTAGAATTAAAGAATTCATGGATAAATATCCTGAAATGGAAGTTGAAGTAATTGTGACAGATAAAGAGTTAGATTTAAGCACACGTGAGGCTGACGTTGCTATTTGGATGAGACAGCCAACTCAGCTAAGTTATATTCAAAAAAAATTAATTGATATTAATTATCATATATATGGTTCACCCAAATATTTAGAAGAAAACGGATACCCAAATACAGTTAAAGATTTAGATAAACATAAGTTTATTGTTTATGGAAAAGGAACTCCTTCACCATTATCACAAACAGATTGGATCTTAAAAGTCGGTAAAAAAGATTCTACTAAAAGAAAATCAGTAATGAGAGTGAACAACATTTATTCTTTATTGCTTGCTGTTGAAAGCGGAGTAGGTCTTGCAGCTTTACCTTATTATATGGTTCAAGAAAAAAGTACTCTTGTTAAAGTTTTGCCAAATATAGAAGGACCAAAATATGAAGCACATTTTGTCTATCCACAATCTTTAAAAAATGTTGCACGTATTAAAAGTTTTAGAGACTTTATTTTTGACAAAGTAAACGAGTGGCGTTTTTAATTTTTTAATTTTTAACTAATTAAATGCTAACTTTTTTTATTGGAATTTTATCGGGATTTTGTCTTGCCTTACCTGTTGGCGCTATCGCATTAATGTGCATTAATAAAACTTTGCAATATGGAATTAAATCTGGACTAGCAGTTGGGCTTGGAGCTTCGTTTGCAGATGCTTTCTATGCATTCATTGCCATTTACAGTTTGAGCACAATCTCAAATATTTTTTTACAAAACGGAGATATACTTAGAATTATAGGTGGATTATGCTTAATTTTTATTTCAATTAGAATGTTATTTAGCGGCCCGGTAATTATTGAAGACAAGAAAGTTAATTACAATGAATGGCCAAAAGATATTATTTCAGGATTTGTTATTACCATAAGTAACCCACTAACTTATATTGGATTTATAGCCTTGCTCTCTTATATGCATTTAACATTTAAAAACTTTAATTCAGATTTAATTTTAAATTTTTCTGCAGGGGCTTTTGTGGGTTCAATGGCGTGGTGGTTAATATTAGTTGAGTTTGCAAGATTTTTAAAAAATAAAGTCAACTCCACTTTTATAAGACGCTCTAATATTATTTCGGGGTTAATTATTTTAGGTTTTGGAGCAATTGTTATTTTATCATCGATAAGTTAAATTTAAATTATGTCTATAATTAATATTATCATTCCATTTATAATTTTAATCTCTGTTGTAGTTTTTGTGCATGAGTATGGTCATTATTATTACGCGAAAAAATATGGAGTAAAAGTTACTGATTTTTCAATCGGTTTTGGAAAAGAGTTATTTGGCTGGACGGATAAAGATGGAACACGTTGGAAAGTTTGTCTTATCCCTTTAGGAGGTTATGTAAAATTTTTTGGAGATATGAATCCTGCAAGCCAACCTGAAAAGCTTTCTACTTTTTCTGAAAAAGAAAAATCACAGTTACTTGCTACAAAAAAATTATATCAACGAGCAATTATTGTATCAGCTGGACCGATTGCTAATTTTGTTTTAGCTTTGGTTATCTTTTCTTGTGTTTACATGTTCTTTGGAAAAGATTTTTCAGTTCCAGTTATTCAAGATGTTAAAATTGATAGTCCAGCTGATAAAGCTGGAATAAAAAAAGGTGATCAAATTATTAGAATTAATGATCAAACAATTACTAGTATGATGGAAGTGTCGCAGTTTATTAGTTTGTCTGACACAAATTTAATTAAAATATCAGTTCTTAGAGACAAGAAAGAATATGATTTTCAAGTTCAATCAATCATTCAAGATACAAAAGATAATTTAGGCAATAATATAAGTCGTAAGATGATTGGAATTCAAATTATTCCACTTAATAATGAAATCAATAGGCAGAAGTTAGGACCTGCAAAAGCAATTTATTATTCTTTAAAAGAAATTTGGTTCACTATTTCATCAACCATGAGCTATGTCGGTAAAATGATTATTGGAACTGAAAAAGCTGATCAGTTAGGAGGACCTATAAAGATTGCACAAATCTCAGGACAAGTTGCCGAACTTGGAGTTATTCCGTTTCTTTCTATTATGGCTTACATCTCAATTAGTTTAGGACTAATTAATTTATTTCCAATTCCATTATTAGACGGTGGTCACTTGTTATTTTATTTTTATGAGTTCATTAGAGGCAAACCTTTGAGTGAAAAAGTGCAAACTTACTTCTTTAAATTTGGTTTGTTTGTGCTTTTTTCTTTAATGTTTTTTTCGACCTTTAATGACCTTAAAAGCTTAGGTCTTTTCTAAAAAGTCATATAAAACAGCACTTTATTAAAAAAGCCTTATAAATCATATCAACATGTAGTGTTCAAAAATTAAGCAAATACTACATTTATGTTGATTTCCTATGTTTTTTAAACATTATTAAAATATCAACGAATCAAAAGGGTTATAAATGAACAAAAAACAATTAGTCGCTAAAATAGCTACTGCTTGCAACATGGGCAAAAGTGATGCCGAAAAAACCTTTGATAAAATACAAGATATCATTCTTAGTGAGTTGAAGAATGATGAAACTGTAAAAATCGCAGGTTTTGGTACGTATAAAGTTGCAAAAAGAAAAGCTAGAACTGGAAGAAATCCAAGAACTGGTGAAAGTATCCAAATCGGAGCTTCTCAAAAAGTTAAGTTTTTGCCAGCAAAAGCTTTAAAAGAGATGTTTAATAAGTAATTTCGTTTTTAATAACTCAGCCTTTACTGGCTGAGTTATTAATCTTTAAGTCCTCAAGTAATTTTCAAAATATTTAAAAATTATAAGTTAGATAAAATTACTAACATTGTTTCGTTTTTTAATTTTTCAACCTTAACTTGTTTGTATATAAATTTAATTAATCTATAATTTGACTAAACAATTTGGAGAAAAACATGTTTTCTAAAGAGCTAAATACAAAATTAGATGAATTCCATCTTCTAAAACATCCATTCTATCAAGCATGGAATGAAGGCAAATTAAGTAGAGAAATTATAAAAGATTACGCTGAACAATATTATCATCACGTAAAAGCGTTCCCTCGTTACATTAGCGCAACTCACTCAATTTGTGAGGATATTGAGCAAAGAAAAATTCTACTAGAGAATTTAAATGATGAGGAAGATAAACATAATGATCACCCTAAACTATGGAAGCAATTTGCTGTAGCCTTAGGAGCTGACAAAAATGAAATCGAAAAAGTAAAATTAGAAAAGTATACTTCAGAGATGATTGATAATTTCTTCAAACAAGGAAGATCAACTTATGCTGAAGGACTTGCTTCTTTATACACTTATGAAAGACAAATTCCTGAAATCGCAGATGTTAAGATTGAAGGTCTTAAAAAGTTTTACGGTGTAGATTCAGAATCTGGACTTGCATTTTTTGAAACTCATAAAAAAGCTGATGTGTATCACAGACAAGAGTGTGAGGTTTTGTTAGATAATCTTTCTAAAGATGATCAAGCTAAAGCAGAAACAGCAGCTCTTAAAACCGCAAAACATTTGTGGAATTTTCTTTCAGGCATAGCTCAAAAACATAATCTAAGCTTTCAAGCAGCAGCCTAAATAAGTTTTTTTAAATATCCTGTGGCAAATTAAACCACAGGATATTTATCTTTTTAATTTAAGATATTAATTATGATAATTAAAAGACCCTCTGTTAAACCAGATAGTGCTTTTTTTTCATCTGGTCCTTGCGCAAAAAGACCTGGCTGGTCTATTTCTAATCTTCCAACTTTTACTTTAGGAAGATCACATCGATCTAAGATTGCTAAAGATAAATTAAAAGAATTAATAACTTTATCAAAATCATTATTAAAACTCCCAAACGATTATAAAGTTGGAATTGTTGCAGGTTCAGACACAGGCGCAATTGAAATGGCAATGTGGAGTTTACTTGGAGCTACAGGCGTTGATATTTTAGGTTGGGAAAATTTTGGTAATGACTGGGTTAAAGATGCTGTTAGCCAACTAAAAATTAAAAATTTAAATGTTCACAAAGCTGATTACGGAAAGCTTCCTGATTTAACAAAAGTAGATTTTAATAACGACGTTGTGTTTACATGGAACGGAACTAGTTCTGGAGTATGTCTTCCAGATGCCAATTGGATAAAAGATGATCGAAAAGGCCTTACAATATGCGATGCAACATCATCAGTTTTTGCAATGCCAATGGATTGGAAAAAATTGGATGTAATTACTTGGTCCTGGCAGAAAGTTTTAGGTGGAGAAGGCGGGCATGGAATGATTGCTTTATCACCTAAAGCTTTAGAAAGATTAAGAACATATCAACCAAGCTGGCCAATTCCTAAAATATTTAGATTAGCAGAAGATAAAAAAGTATTAGAAGGTGTTTTTGAAGGGGAAACTATTAATACCCCATCTATGCTTTGTGTTGAAGATTGCGTTGATGCATTGTTGTGGATCCAATCTATTGGCGGATCAGAAGGTGCTATCAAAAGATCAAAAAAAAATTTAGAGGAAGTTAAGTTCTTTGTAAAAGAAAATAAAGATTGGATTGATTTTTTAGCGGAGAAAGATAATACAATTTCATCAACTAGTATTTGTTTAAAAATTACTGATCCAAATTTTAAAAAATTAAGCAAAGAAGATCAGACAACTAAATTAAAGACTATCAATCAAATATTAGAAAAAGAAAATATTGCTTATGATGTAAATTCTTATAGAACTGCACCAGCAGGATTTAGAATCTGGGGCGGTGCTACAGTTGAATCGACTGATATTGAAAAATTACTTCCTTGGATCAAGTGGGCTTATTTGACGAATTTAAATGTATAAAGTTTTAATAGCTGACAAGCTTAGTAATGAAGCGCTAGCCATTTTTAAAGAAAATGGAATTGAAGCTATTACTAAAACTGATCTTGATGCAAAATCATTAATAAAAGAATTACAAGATTGTGACGGTCTAATTGTCAGATCTGCAACTAAGGCAACAAAAGAAGTAATAGAGTCTTGTAAGAAACTTAAAGTTATTGGTAGGGCCGGAATTGGAGTTGATAACGTAGATCTTGATGCCGCCACAAGTAATGGCAAAGTTGTAATGAATACCCCATTTGGAAATTCAATTACAACAGCAGAGCATGCAATTACATTAATACTTTCGACAGCAAGACAAATTCCTTATGCAGACAAAACTACTCATGAAGGTAAATGGGAAAAAGCTACTATTAAAGGAGTAGAAGTTACCGGAAAGACTTTAGGTATAATTGGATGTGGAAATATAGGAACTATTGTTGCTCAACGTGCATTAGGCCTTCAGTTTAAAGTAATTGTATTTGATCCATTCCTCCAAGACAAAAGAGCATTAGAGCTTGGAGTTGAAAAAGTAATTTTGGATGATTTATTTAAAAGGTCAGACTTTATTACTCTGCACACACCTCTTAATGAAAAAACAAAAAATATAGTTAACAAAGAAGCATTTAAAAAAATGAAAAAAGGTGTCCGCGTCGTTAACTGTGCACGAGGAGGACTTATTGATGAAGTTGCTTTAAAAGAAAATTTAGAAAGTGGACATGTTGCAAGTGCAGCTTTAGATGTTTTTGTTGAAGAGCCTCCAAAAGGAAGTTCTCTATTAGGAACTAAAAACTTAATTCTTACGCCGCATTTAGGAGCATCAACAACAGAAGCTCAAGAAAAAGTAGCAGTACAAATTGCTGAGCAAATCTCGGATTATTTAAAAACAGGAGCTATTACCAACGCTGTAAATACTTTTTCTTTAACTGCAAAAGAACATCAATCAGTTAAACCATTTTTAAAATTATCAAGTTTGCTAGGTGGTTTTGCAGGTCAATTAACTGAGAACGCAATTAAATCTATTCAAATTGAATTTGAAGGAGCGGCTGCAAATGTAAATATTGTTCCGCTTACACAAACAATTATTTATAGTTTATTAAAACCAACTACGGACAGTATTAATGTTATTAATTCTGTTTTAGTTGCAAAAAGTAAATCAATTTCAATTTCAGAAGTTAAACATCAAAAAGAAAATGACTATCAATCTTTAATTAAATTAACTGTTGTTACAGATAAACAAACGCGCTCAGTATCTGGAACCATTTTTGGTGGCAAAGCCAGAATAGTTGAAATTAAAGGAATTAAAATTGAAGCAGATTTGTCTGAGCATAACTTATATGTATCAAATCAAGATAAGCCTGGTTTTATAAAAGATTTATCAAAAATTTTAGCTGATAATAAAATTAATATAGCAACTTTTCACTTAGGCAGACTAAGCAGCGGCGGTGAGGCCATTGCTATTATTTCAACGGACAATAAGATTGAAAATTCTGTTCTTGAAAGTATCAAAAAAATTCCTTTAGTGATCCAAGCTAAATATATTCAATTCAAAGATAAAGAGAATGAGTAGTTCCTCTGAACTAGTTTGCACTTTTGTAACAAAAAAGAAATTAGACTTTAAAAAACTTATAAATTTTTTCTCAAAAATTCAAAATACAAACGATTATAAAATACTCTCAAACAGAGCGCTGGATCTTTATTGTGGGGATATAAGTAGTAAAAATAAAAATAGACTCAGAAAATTTTGTTATAAAAATAAAATTGATGTTTGTATTCAAAAAGCAAAATGGAGAAAAAAGAAAATATTTTTAGCGGATATGGACGCAACTATGATTAAGGATGAAACTTTAGATAATCTTGTAAAGTTAGCAGGAATAAAAGTGGATATTGATAAATTAAGTAAGCTTGCAATGGATGGGAAAATTAGTCTTAGAGATACGTTAAAATTTAGAGTTAGTTATTTAAAAAGTAAAAGTACAAAACTTATAAAAAGAGTTATAAAAAAAATCAGATTTAATGAAGGTTCAAAAGTTTTAGTAAAAACTTTAAATAAGAATGGGTATCACACAAGTTTAGTAACGGGAGGCTTTCAGCCAATCTCAACTCATGTTGGAAAGGTGTTAGGTTTTAAAAAAGTAATTAGTAACAGATTTGTTATAAAAAATAACAAATTTACAGGAGAATATATTCCAATTACTGGAAAGCAGAATTCAAAACTAGTTTATTTAAATGAGATCTGTAAGAAAAAAAAATTAGATAAACTAAAACATGCACTTGCTGTTGGTGATGGAGCAAATGACCTTGGAATGTTACAGAATTCAGGACTTGGAATAGGTTATTATTCTCATGCAATAGTAAAAAAATCTATCCAAAATCAAATTCAATTTACAGATCTTAAAACTATTTTATTTTATTTAGGATTTACTGAGAAAGAATTTTCTAAATAGCTTCTTTAAGACAACTTAATACTTCTTTTGCATGGTCTTTAACTTTAACATTATTCCAGATTTTTATTATTTTGCCTTTCGGATTAATTAAAACTGTTGTTCTTTTAATACCTATAAATTTTTTGCCATACATATTTTTTTCACCCCAAGCTCCATATTTTTTAAGCGCTATAATTTTATCATCTGATAATAATTGAAATGGAATCTTGAATTTACTTATAAATTTTTGGTGACTTTCAATGCTATCTTTTGAAATTCCAAATATTTCACAGTTTAATTTTTTAAACTCTTTATATGATTTTGAAAAATCTTTAGCTTCATTAGTGCAGCCTGGAGTATTATCTCTTGGATAAAAGTAGATTATTAAAAACTTATTTTTATTCTTTTTAAGCTCAAATTCCTTATTGTTACTTGAGGGAATTTTAAAATTAGGTGCTAATTCTTTTTCTTTCATTGTTAATATTATATTTAAAAAATAGAAAATACTTTATAAAATGACGTTAATGAAGATAAAATCACACAAGCAATTAGTTGAAGAAGCTAGTTTAGAAATAGAAAGTCTTACCCCTGAAGAGGCCAAGGCAAGATTTGATGATAATACAATTTTTATAGATATTAGAGATATTAGGGAATTATGGAGAGAAGGAACTGTTGAGAATTCAAAACATATACCAAGAGGTATGTTGGAATTTTGGTTAGATCCAACTAGTCATTATTATAAGGAAGAGTTTGCAGTTGAGAAAAAAAAGATATTATTTTGCGCTCAAGGAATGAGATCAGCTTTGGCCGCTAAAACGTTAAAAGATATGGGCTTTACTAATGTAGCCCATGTTAAGGGTGGATTTGAAGCATTAAAGAAATCTAATTTTAAAGTAGTGGAAGTTAAGAAAAAATAATTATTTTTTTGCTTCATTAAAAACAAAGTCTAGTCGGTCTTGTCCCCAAAACATCTTTCCATTTACTATAAAAGTTGGAACTCCAAATATGCCTTTATTAAAAGAGTCATTTGTTCTTTTAATAAGATCATTTTTAATAACAGGATCATTATATTTTAATGAAAATAAATCTGTATTTACATCTTGGTTTTTTATAAATTTTAAGAATACTTCCTCATCATTCATATTAATTGAGTCAACCCAGACGGCATTAAAAGCTTTATCAACAAAAGATCTGAAGAAATTATCTTTTTCAGCAACTAATGCTGCTCTCATTAAATGAAGAGTTTTTATAGGAAAATATCTATTGAATTGGTATTTAACTTTATATTTATCTGCCCAAAGTTTGCAGTCTTTAATTAAATATTTTGCCTTTAGAGGAATAAATGCTGGAGCAGTAATACCTGCTAATTTATGAAGGCCACCCACAAGAGTTGGCATGTAATTAACTTTTTCTCCAGTTTCTTTTTCAAATTTTTTAATTTGTGTGTGAGCGAGATATGAATACGGACTTCCAAAATCAAAGTAGAAATCTATTTTCTTCATATTTATTTATAACTCTGAAATAAATTATTAGCTACTAAGACTTAATCAAATAATTTTAATTTTTGTGCAGCAAGAAGTCTTAAAATTAAATAAACTCCAAGTCCAACAGGACCCACAAAATAAGTAAGCACTAAAGGGATCAATACTATGTATTGAAGAGCTTTATTTTTAGCTGCATCTGTAGCAATCCAAGCACCAAGCACAAGATTTGCAGTTAAGAAATGTATCCAAAATAATAATAACACTGTTTTATCGCTGAAGACTTTTTTAAGCTGGTCAATTCCCATATAAAGTTCAAATATTTTTCCTTTATCTAGAATATTAGAAAATATTCCCTCCGAAGTATTTATGTAAATATAAAAAACGTAAAAATAGGTAAAACCTAATATTAATGGAACCAGTATACTGTTTATTAAAACTTTAGTTCCGTTCCATCCTGGCAAAAAAGCTAAAAGAAACCATAACGGAATAACACCAATGTTTGTGAAATGATAAATCATTTCAAGAGTAAAAAAATCTTTTAAAGTGTTAAGCATGTGTTACTAACAATTATTATATGAGATTCAATAAATCTGCAAAACAATCAATAAATAGCAGAGAAGATATTAAAGAACTGTCTTTAAAATATCTTGATAAATATCAGCCCTCAAAAAAAGATCTTAGAATCTATTTATACAGAAAAGTCCTGGATACCGACTATTTAGACAAGGATAAAGAAAGCATTTTAAGAGAAATAGATATGGTTATTGAGAACCTTGAAAGCTTAGGGATTATAAACGATACAATTTATACTGAAATAAAATCAAAGAATTATTTAAAAAAAGGCTATTCATTAAACAAAATTAGAATGAGTTTAGCTCAAAAAGGTATCGATGGAGAACTGTTAAAAAAAACAATGAACGACATTCAAAAAGATAATGTCGATCCTGATTTTTATGCAGCAATTAGAGTATGTCGAAGAAGAAGAATAGGGCCTTATCGCCCTGATGCGAATAGAGAGATTTTTTATACCAAAGACACTGGTGTTCTTGCTAGAGCAGGATTTAGTTATGCTACTTCTAAAAATGTTTTAGGTTTAGATAAAAAAGAACTTAAGATTTTCGAGAAGAAGATCTAGTTTTTTTTTTTAATTTTTGACTTAAAACTAATTCATCAACTTTTTTTTTAAGAACATTTGAAACTAGAAAAAAGAGAATAACACCAAATAAAGAAGTAACACTAATAATTATTAGCGCGACATCAGTTTTCATTTAAAATGTAATTAATTACTTCTTTTAATTCCCAAGGAATTAAAGTCTTTTTGGAGAACTTGATTTAAAGTTAGTAGATAGGTTTCATTAGTCGGTGATGATTTTTCTACAGGTACCGTTTTTAATTTTGGCGCAATCGAGGCTAAAGAGGATTTGTTATTCTGTTTTTGTGACGCAACTTTAATTTTTGGTGTCGTTATATTGCTTTCTGCGACCTCTTTATCTTTGCAAAATGATTGAGGGTTACTTAAATTTTCAATGTTAATCTCACAATCTTTATCTGTTGCTTTTGAAAGCGCATGTTCAGAAATTTTTTTTCCAGTATGTTTCTTTATTCCATAATCAATAAGGTTTGAAGCAATTGAGGTTGGATTAAATATTGTTTCAGTTAAGCTTGCTGAAATTAAATTTCCACAGGAATTCAATAGCAACACTGAAAGTATTAGAAATAATTTTTTCATTATCAAATATTATTTTACGTAAATTCGCTTTAAAAGGGAATAATTATTTCATCAGATTATTAGATCTTTTCAATAGTAATGCTGGATTTGCAAAATCTTTTTTTCCATAAGTAATTTTTTTTCCTGAAAAGGTAGTTAGTATAGCTCCAGCATGTTCTGCGATCGCATGACCTGCAGCTATATCCCACTCTTTTGCTCTTGCTGTTGCCGCATAAATATCAAAATCACCAGAAGCTATAAGACAAAATTTTAATGAGCTTGAACATTTTATAAATTTTGTAACTTTATTTTTTTTATGAATGTTTAAAATAATGTCAGATGGGGTAGGACTGTTAGACAAGGCTAAGATTTCATTTTTTTTTGATAATTTTTTACAATTTAATTTTACTTTAATATTTTTATTAATTTCATAAGCATCATTTTTGCCAAAAGAATAAAATAATCTTTTAAGCTTTGGGGCATAGATTACTCCAAGGACAGGTTTTTTATTTAAAATTAAAGCAGCATTTAAAGTGTATTCATTTTTGTTTTTTATATACTCACGAGTTCCATCGATTGGGTCAATTAACCAGAAATTGTTATTATCAAATTTTTTTATTTCATTAACATTTTCTTCTGAAACTATTTGAATATTAGGCGTTAGATTTGAAATTGTTTCTTGCAATATTTCATCTACCAACAGATCTCCATTAGTAACTGGGGTGTTATCTTTTTTTATAGTAATTTTAAGATTTTTCCCTGAAAGCCTAATACTTTCTTTACCAGCCTCATAAAAACTTGGAATTAAGCCTTCTGCTATTTTTTTTAAATTAATTTTTAACATTTATTTTTTCAAGTAAAACTATGTCAGCAATAATCGTTTTCTTTCCAGCATTTTCAAAGTTAACAGTTACAATATTTTTAATAATAGATTGTATTTGACCAGTTCCCCATTCTTTATTTTTAGGATTGATGACATAGTCACCTGGCTCGTAATCAAAAATCATTTTTTATTTATACTTATTTCTCACTATAATGTAAGAGTGTCCAAATATTGCTATGACAACAACACTTAAAACAAAATCAAATAATTTACTAGGACTGGATAAACCACCCAGCGAGACAAAAGTTGTTGTTGCAATGTCAGGTGGCGTGGATTCATCCGTTGTTGCGGGTTTGATGAAAATGAATGGTTATCAAGTTATTGGTATCACTTTGCAACTTTATGATTATGCACAAATTAATAAAAAACCAGGAACTTGTTGCGCAGGACAAGATATTTATGATGCAAAAAGAGTTTCGGAAAAATTAGAAATTGATCATTATGTTTTAAATTATGAAAGTAAATTTAAGAATGAAGTTATAGAAAAATTTGCAGATTCTTATCTAAGAGGAGAAACACCAATTCCCTGCGTAAATTGTAATCAAACAGTTAAGTTTCGAGATTTATTTGAGTCAGCAAAAAACTTAAAAGCTGATGCATTAATTACCGGTCATTATGTAAAAAAAATTATAGATAATAATATTTCTAAAATGTATAGGCCAAAAGATCTAAATCGTGATCAGACTTATTTTTTATTTGCAACAACACAGGAACAATTAAATTATTTACATTTCCCGTTAGGAGATCTTCCAAAAGAAGAGACTAGAAATATTGCAAAAAAACTCAATCTAGAAGTTGCTGATAAACCAGACAGCCAAGATATTTGCTTTGTGCCAGATGGTAATTATGTTTCTGTCATTGAGCGTTTAAGACCAGAGGCACATGAACCTGGAAATATTGTCGATACCAAGGGAAATGTTTTAGGAAAGCACGATGGAATTATTAATTTTACCATTGGACAAAGGAAGGGAATAAAAATTTCAGGAGAAATTCCTTATTACGTAGTAAAAATTAATGCAGAAACTAAAGAAGTTGTAATTGGAAAAAAAGAGGAATTAGAAATAAAAAAAATAAAAGTTGAAGATATTAATTATCTTTCAGATAGACAAAATGATTTTAATGAAAATATATTTGTTAAAGTAAGATCAACAGGAAAGCTTATAGAGTCTAAATTAAATGTTAATACAGGAATAGTCACTTTTGACAAAAGCGAGTTTGGCGTTTCTCCAGGTCAGGCTTGTGTATTTTATAAACCCGACCAATTGGGCGTTAGAGTATTAGGTGGTGGCTGGATAAGAGCTACAGAGTAAAAGAAATTATTTCTTTTTATTTCTTCTTCTGCTTCTTCTTATTTTTGAGCCAACTTTTCTTCGGCCTCTATGTTTTTTTGGATATCCCATTATTTTATATTAAAAGTTTATATCTAAATTAATTATCAAAAGAAAAAGCAAACACAAGTGGGTTTTTTATATAGAATTTGATTTTTTTCGCAGTTATGATTTAACAGCTCACATGGGGATTTTTAAAGATAAAGTCGATGTTATTTACCGGTCAGATTTTAATAAAAAAAAAGCAGATATTAGAAATTTAGTTCTTGAGAAAAATTCAAGAGATAAATATGACAAAAAAATACAGAACAGAATTATTGTATTGTTAGTTTTTTGTTTAATTATTGGAGTTGCTTTAACTTTAATTAAATAGTTTTAAATTTTAAATAGTTATTAAATGTTTACTCAATCTTTTGACGAATTGAGTATCAAAACAAACGGTAATAAGTTAATTAAAATTACAGAAAAAATAATAAATTTTGTAGATCGCACTAAGATCTCAAGTGGAATTTTAAATATATCAATTTTACATACAAGCGCCTCATTAATTATCCAAGAAAACGCCGATGACGATGTTCAAAAAGATATCTTAAATTTTTACGATAAATTAGTACCTATGGATGAGGAATTGTATATTCATAATACGGAGGGAAAAGATGATATGCCAGCTCATATCAAATCCACTTTAACTAATAGTAATTTAACTTTGAGTATAAAAAATAATAAATTAATCCTTGGAACTTGGCAGGGTATATATCTGTTTGAACATAGAATTGAGCAGCAAATAAGAAAAGTTTTTTTACATATTATAGGGGAAAAATAATTATGAGTTCTTCATTAAATGTTGTTTTAATAGTCGGCAGCGCACCTGATGCTTTAAAGATTAAAGACCAAGATCTATCTTCATTCTCAAGTTGTGTTGTTATTAATAATGCCTGGCAATTAACAAAAGATTGGGATTATTTAATTTATCCTGAAGATTTTCCAGATAAACATTTACCACCAGACACAATCTTAGCTAAGAAAAAAATAATTACGGCTCGAGAATACGTTCCCGAACAAAATTTTTTTGGAGGATTTGTTTATGGTGGGGGCACGATGGCTTTCACAGCTGGTTATTGGGCCTTGGGTGCTTTAAAGCCAGATGTTATCGCGTACCTAGGTTGCGATATGATTTATCCATTGGAAAAAGAAATACCAAGTCATTTTTATGGCAATGGCCAAGCTGATCCTTTGCGTTCAGATATTACGTTACAGTCTTTGGAAGCAAAGTCTGTTCGTTTAATGGCGTTAGCGCAAATTCATAATTGTTCAGTAGTTAATCTGTCTAAGCTTCCTAAATCAAGATTGCTGTTTCCACGCACTTCAATAACTAAACTCTTAAAAAAAATTGATCAAAAAAAAGCATTATACTCACAAGATTTAAATTTAGATTCTAAATCTGTAAAAAGAGCTTTAGATCTTGAAGGTGAGTTGGCATATATGGTTCCTTCAGGAAAATACTGGGAGTCTTCAATAGAATTTGACCGATCTAAGTTAAGCGAAATAGATTCTCTATGGCTTAAGTCTGCTTCTAAGTTAAATTAGAAGATAGTTATATTAATTTTGATAACGTAGTATGACCGTATTCAAAGAGTAAAACATAACTATTATTCACAAAAGTTTATACTTATGTTAATCTAAACTCTGTAAAAGCAGCGTAAATCTGCGAGTTTAACAAATGGCGGGGTAGCTCAGTTGGTTAGAGCGCAGGACTCATAAGCCTGAGGTCGGTGGTTCGATCCCACTTCCCGCTACCAAAAAATAATTATTTAAATTAAAGATAAATTTTTTGCATGCTCTGAAAACAGCACAGCACCTTTTTTACAATTTTCAACCCAATCTGATTTTGCGTTTTCATTTGCTTCATCTGATATAAACTTAAAACATCTAAATTTTATATTTTCTTTTTTGCAAATTTTAGCAATTGCATAAGCTTCCATATCAACTACATCTACTTTCATTTCAATATTAGATGTAACAAAAGTATCACCAGAACCACATGAGTATCCATTCTCAGATAAAATAATTTCCTTTATGTCATCAAAAGGGGTTTCTCCAAGCGCAAAATTTAAGCCTCTAGCATCCATATCTCTTTGATAAAATTTTGTGCATTCAATCAATCCATTCAAGCCTTTTCTTAATGAACCTGCGGTGCCAAAATTTATAACTTCTAATGGTTTGTACTGAAAAATTAATTTTGAAACATTATATGCTGCATTAACTTTTCCGGCTCCAGTATGATTAAAAAAAGTTAATCCTGGAGTTTCCTCTTTTAACGCTGCTACAAATAATCTTTTCATATTCATTTTATAATATATCAATAAATTATAATGAATTTAAAAAAATTTGTAAGATCTATTCCTGACTATCCTAAAAAAGGAATTTTATTTAGAGATATTACTTCATTAATTGAAAATACAAGAGCATTTAGCTACGCTTTAAAAAAGATGTATAAAATTTCAAAAAAAATTGAACATACTAAAATTGCAGGAATTGAATCAAGGGGTTTTATTTTTGCTTCTGCCTTAGCTTATTTAAACAAAAAACCCTTAGTCCTCTTAAGAAAAAAAAATAAATTACCAGGAAAAAAGATTTCTCAAAAATTTAAACTTGAATATGGAACAGATACAATCGAAGTTCATAAATCTTCATTAAATAAAAAAGACAAAGTAATTGTAGTGGATGACTTAATAGCAACAGGTGGTACAGCGTTGGCATCAGCTAAACTCATCAAAAAATGCAAAGCAAATGTATCAGCATTTATATTTCTTATTGATTTATATGATTTATCAGGAAATAAAAAACTTGAATCTAATGGTTATAGAACTTTTAAATTAATAAACTTTCCAGGACATTAGTTATGTTTAACGTTTCTTGTATTCAGCTTACTTCAGATAATAATGTTTTTTCTAATCTAGAAAAAACAACAGATTTAATCATTGGTTCTATTAAGAAAAAAGCTGATTTAATTATCACTCCAGAAAATACTTCTTTATTTACATTCGATCATAGTGAGCTTTTAGAAAAAGCAGAAGAAATGAATAATAATTTTTTTTTAGAATCTGTAAGTAGAATTTCCAAAAGTTATAAAAAATGGATTTTGATTGGATCGTTACCCATAAAATTATCTAAAAAATTATTAGCAAATAGATCTGTACTTTTTAATCCAAATGGAAGAATTGCAAACTATTATGATAAAATTCATATGTTTGATGTTAAATTATCAAACAAAGAAAAATATGAAGAGTCTAAAAAATTTCTAGCTGGTAAAAAAAAAGTTTTGACAAAACTACCTTGGGGTTTATTGGGTTTTACTATTTGTTATGATGTTCGTTTCCCAAATCTATATAGAGAGCTTGCAAAAAAAGGAGCAATTTTTATGAGTGTTCCCTCAGCTTTTACAAAAACAACAGGAGAAAAACATTGGCATACTTTGTTAAAAGCAAGAGCTATTGAGAATTTCTCTTATATATTTGCAGCTGCACAAACAGGACGGCATTACAACGATAGATTAACATATGGCCATTCTTTAATTATTTCTCCAGATGGCGAGATATTAAACGAAAAGGAAAAGGGAGAAGGTTTTATTATTGCAAGAATAGATGAAAATCTTCCAAAGAAATTAAGAGATAAGATTCCAAGTCTTAAATCAAACTAATATTTTTTATAGCTTTTTACTTCTGAAATATTAGATTTTGTTAAGCTGTTAATTTTGTTTTTAACATGCGATCTCTCATCATTAGTAAAATATACTGCTCTTGCAAGTTTTATAAATTTATCTTCAAAAATTTTTTTTCTTTCGCAATCTCTAATATCGTCTTCGATTTTCCATAGTTTAAGATTAACAGATTTAAGTTTTTTGTATAATTTCGAAAGTGATTCAGATTTTTCAATATTTTCATTAACAGCTTCTTGTAGAGAGCCTAGCTCTTTTAAGACAATATTTCTTTTACTTTTATCTTTAATTTTATTTTTTTTTATCTCAAGAATTGAGATTTTATCAAATAATTCACCAGCAGATATCTCGGAATAAATTTTTTTTGTAATTTCCATAATTAATCAATAATGTTCTTTTATAATATATGTCAAATATTTTAATAATAAAACTTGGCTCTCTTGGTGATGTTGTTCAAATTTCCGGAGCCTTAAGAGACATAAGAGAGCACCATAAGAATGAAAAAATTACAATTTTAACCACTTCTAAATATATAAATTTATTTAAAAATTGTCCTTACGTAGACAACTGTCTAGAGGACGAGAGACTCCCTAGATATAATATATTTTATCTTTTAAGATTAAGAAAAATTATTAATTCTTTAAACTTTAATAAAGTTTATGATTTGCAAAACTCTAATAGAACAAATTTTTATAGAAAATTTCTTTTTAATGTAAAAAATTGGTCATCTTCTAGAGATATTCCGGAAAACAAATACAATAACTCAGTATTACAAAGATTTGATGAGCAATTAAGAAAATCAAATATTCAAACTAATTATACTCTAAAGCCAGATTTTAGTTGGGCAGCTGAGAAGGCAAATAACTATAATCTTGATAATGGTAAAAAATATATTTTGTTTTTTCCTTTTTGTTCAAGGGATTTAATTCATAAACGATGGCCTTATTTTTCTGAGTTAATAAATTTAATAAAGAAAAATCATCCTGAATATTCTTTGGTGGTTGCTCCGGGTCCAGGTGAGATAGAAGAGGCTAAAAGTTTAGATATTAAAATTGCTTTAAATAATAGTTTGCCGTTAAATTTTTTTGAACTTGCTTCTTTAATAAAAAAATCTCATTTAGTTATTGCAAATGATACAGGACCAGCTCATATGGCTGCGCATCTAGGCGCTAGAGGCTTTACATTATTTGGTCCACACACAACTCCTGAAAAAGTTTCAATTGAGAGAGAAAAATTTATTGCTCTACAGACTATGGATTTAAAATCTCTTTTTGCTGATAGAGTTTATACTTTAATTAAGAGTTCTATTATAAACTAAGAATATTTGCGTATTTTTTAATTATTTCTTTCCAATAAAATTGCTTAGAAAATTCTTTTGCGTTTTTCCCAAGTTCTAAATATTTTTTATTTTCAATTATGTTTTTTAAAGCGTCGTAAATTTCAGAATGATCATAGCCATTGCATAATAGACCAGTTTTATTATTTAGAACTGCATCAGGTGCTCCGCCATCTTTTCCAGCAATCGAGGGTATTCCGTAGCTTGCGGCTTCAATATAACTAATCCCAAACCCCTCAACTGAAGTTCCCTCCATTCTTGCAGGCATTAAAAAAATATTTGAATTTTTAAGCAGTGCATTCTTTAAATCAAAGTTAATATTCTTAAGAAAAGTCACATTATTTTCTAAATTAAGAACTTTAGTTGTTTTTTTTAAATTTGCTTCCTCATCGCCATTTCCAACAATGACATATTTAAAATTTGGATAGATTGCTTGAATATTTTTTAGAGCCAATAAAGAAAAATCGATTCCTTTTCTTTTATCAAATCTTGAAACAGTGATGATTTTAATATCCGAATTTCCAAATAACTCTTTAGCCTGATAGTCTGCTTCTGCGGTGATTATCTGCGGTTCATTAATACCAGGATTTATCACATGTATCTTCTTATTATCACAACCTTTCTCGCTAGCTAAGTTTTTTGTAAATTCTGAGTTTGCAATAATGTATTTAGTCTTTGCCAATGAATTAATAGATCTTTTATTTATAAAACTTCCAATGGGATGATTAATTTCTTTCCCATGAATTAGACATAATATTGGAATTTTATCCGATATATTTTCAGTGATTATTTCAATACTTTTCCAATGATCAGCAATTATAGCTTCAACCGAATTATTTTTTATAACTTCTTTTAAAAGATTAAATTTTCTATATTTTTTTAATATTTTAAGACCACCCATTCTATTGGTTTCAAAGTTATTTCTTTTGTCATAACTTTCATCGCCAGTAAATGAGTTTGCCAAAACTTTAATTGGGTGAAGATTATTTAAATGAATTGCAAGGCCACCCATTAAACTTTGCATCCCACCAATTTCAGGAGGATAACTTCTTGTTGTTATAATAATCATTAAATTATTTTTTCCATTTAATATTACATCCCATGCTTGAATACTGTTGTTTTGGTCCATTTGAAGTCTTTGCGATTAATTCCATTGCACTTAAAAGATCACTAGCACCCTCTGTTGGTTTAAGATTTTTCATTCCTCTAATTCTACCGCGATATTGCAATTCATTATTTTTATTATATCCAAAAAAATCAGGAGTACATACCGCACCATAGTTTCGAGCAATTTCTTGAGTTTCATCATATAAATATGGAAATTTAAAATTATTTATCTTTGAAAATTTTTTCATATTTTCAAAACTATCCTCAGGATAATTATTTGCATCATTTGACATCATTGCGACTGAATTAATCCCAAAACTTGATATTTTATTAGTCACATCTACCAACTCCTTAATTATAGCTTTTACATAAGGACAGTGATTACAAATAAACATAATTAAAGTTCCGTTCTGACCTTTAATATCTTTAAGTGAAATGAACGTATCTTCAGTAGATATTAATTTAAATTCTTTAATCTTTTCTCCAAAATTACACACCGGAGTTTCAGTGAGAGACATAATTTTATTTTACTATTTGGAATATTTGTTATGAATATAACATGATTTTTGAACTAGGTAATAAAAGATTAATAGGAGATGGCAAATATTGGGTTGCGTCATCAGCAAATGTAATTGGCGATGTCACTTTAAAAAATGATTCTAGCGTTTGGTTTAATGCTGTTATCAGAGGAGACATTGAAAATATTACTGTGGGTGAGGGTAGCAATGTTCAAGACAATAGCGTTCTGCATACTGACAAAGGATTTCCATTAAAAATTGGTAAGATGGTAACTGTTGGTCATTTGGTAATGTTACACGGCTGCACTATCATGGATAATAGTTTGATTGGTATTGGTTCAACAATTTTAAATAAAAGTGTTATTGGAAATAATTGTATCATTGGTGCTAACAGTTTAATTACTGAAGGAAAAATTATTCCAGACAACTCTTTAGTTATGGGCAGTCCTGGAAAAGTTGTTAGACAAGTTACAGAAGAAGAAAAAAAAGCAATTACCGAAAACGCGCAGCGCTATATAGACAATTGGAAGAAATACGTAAAAAATCTTAAGAAAATTTAAGGTACTAACCAAGTATTTTTATTTTCATCAAGCATAAATTTAGCTCGTCGATGACCTTGTGAGGCTAAATAAAGCCATTCAAAACTTTTAATTTTACTCTCAATAACACAAAAATTTTTATAACCCATTTCACTTTGTTCATAAGTTGGTATCTCATTGCCCATATCCTTTGATAAATCTGAGGCTGAATCATTAATAAAATCACCAGGTGCTTGCGGCGAGAGATAGCATTTTCGACTCATCATTTGTGTTTTAGTCCAAGCCTCTTTAGTAATTTCATTATCTTTGTGAACAATTGCAACACCTTCAGCTCGAACCTGTATTTTTCTTTTTTTATTATAAAATACAAAATAAATTTTTTTATTTTCTTTTAAACTTTTAATTTTTGAAGATCTAAAGTCGGTGTGAAATCTTAAAATATTTTTATCTTTAAACGCACCCCTTAATACAACTATTCTTCCTTCAGCACTATCAGGGGTGCTTACTATTACAACCGGTAATCTAAAATCTTCGTTTCTATCTGCTACACCTCTTTGTAAAAGAGACCAAATTTCATCCAAAATAAGATCAATATTGTTGTAGTAATTTGGAATATTATTCACTCTTATTTATTTTTTTTTAGTCTGGTAATTAAACTTGATGTATCAAATCGGTTACCACTGTTCTTTTGTACCTCAGAGTAATAACCATCTATGATTTTAGTTATAGGAAGGTCAGAGCCATTATTCTTTGCTTCGTCCATAGCAATTCCTAAATCTTTTCTCATCCAATCAACTGCAAAACCAAAATCAAATTTACCTTGAATCATCGTTTTGTACCTATTTTCCATTTGCCAAGATTGAGCTGCACCTTTTGATATTACTTCAATAACATCCTCCATGTTTAATCCTGCATTTTGTCCAAATCGAATCCCTTCCGATAAACCCTGAACTAATCCAACAATACAAATTTGATTAACCATTTTAGCAAGCTGACCGCTTCCTGCAGGCCCCAATACTTTCATTTTTTTGCTATAGCATTTGATTATATCTTGAGCTTTTTCAAAATCTTTATTTTCTCCACCTATCATTACTGTTAACTGGCCATTTTCAGCTCCAGCTTGACCGCCAGAAACAGGCGCATCTAAAAAACCAAAACCTTTTTCTTTAGCAGCTATAAATAATTCGCGAGCAATCTTTGCTGATGCAGTAGTGTTATCAATAAATACCGCACCTTTTTTTACAGAGTGAAATGCTCCTTCAGATCCTAATGTTACTTCTTTTAAATCGTTATCATTGCCAACGCAGCAAAATACAAAATCAGAATCTTTACTTGCTTCTTTGGGTGTTTTTGCAAATTTTCCACCAAATTCTTTAACCCATTTTTCAGCTTTTGTAGTTGTTCGGTTATAAACTGTAACGTCATGACCTGCCTTTGCAATGTGACGTGCCATTGGGTAACCCATTACACCAAGACCTAAAAAAGTAACTTTAGCCATTTATGCTCCTATTAATCGTTTGTTAAATTAATCACTTATATATTGCTGTTAAATCTTTATAAAAACTTGATTTATTTAAGCTTTAAGACTAAAACGGTCAATTCAAATTATGGCACGAGTAACCGTAGAGGACTGTTTACAGCAAGTTGATAATCAATACGATTTAGTCATTTTGGCTAAAGAGAGAACTTTGCAATTGGGAGTGGGTGATGCTCCGCAAGTTCCAGTAGATAATGACAAACGAACAGTTTTAGCTTTAAGAGAAATCGCAGAAAAAAAAGTTTCAGTAAAAGATTTAGAAGAATCAACAATTGATCGTATGAGAGATCATCCAGACGATGCTGTTGAACAAGAAGATTTTGACAGTCCAGATGGAGATTCTTTTGAAGATTTGTATCAAGGAGAAGTTTCAAAATCAGGACAAGCAATACTTCCTTCAAAAAGATCTAGAAAAATTCCAGAACCAAAAGCTGGAGCAGAAAATGAAGCCATAGATGCAGATGACGATGATCTTGATGATGATATAGCTTTAGAGGCGGCTCCTGAAAAAGAAGCTACAGAAGATAAAGCTTAATTAAATCTTAATTTTAAAATCCTTTAAAATCTTTTTTCTGTGCTGATCAAGCTCAGGAATTTCACCGCGTGTTTTTGGATCTTTGTAATTAGACATTTTAATTGGATTTCCAGCCATTTTAAATTTTCCAATCTTTTTATGATTTGAACTTACAATCATATTTCTAAATGTAATCTGAGGATTTTCTACAGCTTGCTTAATATTATAGATCGGGCCACATGGAATGTTCATTTTAGTAAAAAGTTTAATCCAATTATGTGTTTCGTTCTTAATTAAATATTTTTCTAAGATTACTTTTAAATCTTCAGCATTTGCATTTCTAAGTTTATTACTTAAAAATCTTTTATCTTTAATATATTCTTTGCATTCCAAAGCGTTACAAAGATTTTCAAATAATTTATCATTACCAGCGGCTACAATAATAAAGCTGTCTTTTGTTTTATAAGCTTCAAAGGGAGTAATTGAAGGGTGACGAGAGCCCATAGGTTTAGGAATTTCACCATTACTAAAGTATCTTGCAATTGCATTTTCTAAAATTGCAATTTGACAATCAAGCATAGAGACATCAATCTTTGTGCCTTTACCAGTTTTTTCTCTATCAAATAAAGCTGCATTAATTCCAATTGTCGTAAAAAGTCCTGCAGTAATATCGCCAATAGATGTCCCAACTCTTGTAGGTTTGCCATCAGGCTGTCCTGTTACACTCATAAGACCACCCATTCCCTGAACAACCATATCGTAAGCAGGTAAACTTTTTAAAGGACCTGTTTGTCCAAATCCTGAAGCTGAAGCATAAATTAATCTTGGATATTTTTTCTTTAAAACATCCCATGCATATCCCCACTTATCTAATGTGCCGGGTCTAAAATTTTCAACTAACACATCTGCTTTTGATAATATTTTTTCAAATATTTTTTTATCTTCTTTATTCTTTAAATTTAGAGCAATACTTTCCTTACCTCTGTTAAGAGACATAAAATAAGCTGAATAGTCTTTAATAAATGGACCAAAACTTCTACTGTCATCTCCCGTTTCAGGAGCTTCTACTTTTATTACTCTGGCACCAAGGTCGGATAGAACCATAGTACAATAAGGACCAACCAAAACCCTTGTTAAATCTAGTACTATAATGCCTTTTAATGGTCCTGAATTATTTTTCATTCACAGAATATTACATTGACAAAGAACAACATTCAAATCAGAATAATTACTTAAATAAATCTAAGGGGGAGATCATGAAAATTAAACAATACTTAACAATAGTATTTAGTTTTTTATTTTTATTAACAGCAAATAATTCATTTGCACAAATAACATTAAAGGCATCACATCAATTTCCAGGAGGAAAAGGTGATGCAAGAGATGAAATGGTTCAAATTCTTGCAAAAGAAGTTGAAAAAGCAAATGTTGGAATTAAGATTCAGGTTTATCCAGGCCAATCACTTTATAAAGCCATGGAACAGTACAAGCCACTAATCGAAGGTCAATTAGATATAACTTCATTAC
>Ga0247837_1001739_pt1 | contig 43790 bp, 48 predicted proteins | sample LaCtaG_2_FD_187115 | JGI IMG/M metagenome (GOLD analysis project Ga0247837, IMG submission 187115) | Freshwater microbial communities from meromictic Lake La Cruz, Castile-La Mancha, Spain - LaCruzMarch2015_14.5m | ecosystem: Environmental > Aquatic > Freshwater > Lake | place: Spain: Castile-La...
CTTCGCCGCCGGAGCCAGCGGGCAGCCCATGAATGGCGCGGATCCGGCCGTCGGCCTGCTCCAGCTGCACCGCCACCAGCCCCTGGTCGTCGGCGGCCGGCAGCCGGGCCAGGGGATCGAGCAGGGCCCTGGGAAAGCGCATCGGCGGCAGCAGGCCGGCTGGCGGCGGCGCGGCGCTCACGGCATCGAGCTCCCCGGCGCGCTTTCGCCGGCGGTGAGCAGCACGAAATGGCCCGCGACCGCCAGGGTGACGGCGTCATAGCGGGGGATGCTCCAGTTGGGCAGCACCTTCTCCCCGCCCAGCCTGGTGCCGTAGAGGCTCAGCAGGCCGAAGTTGTAGCGACGCGAATTCTCCCGGGCCAGGCGGCCCAGCACCTTGCGCTGGGAGCGCACCAGTTCGGGACAGTTCTGGATCAGCAACCGGGCCAGCAGCGGCAGCCCTTCGTTCTGGCACAACTCCTCGCTGGCCAGTTCAGTCAGCTTGTCGGCGGCGAACTCCTCGAAGGCGGCAGGGCCGGGGTTGGTGACGACGAGGCCGATCAGGCCTGCCGAAACGGCGGTCAGGCCCAGGAGGCCGGAAACGGTGCGGGTGGCGGTGGTCGGCGGTGGCAAGGGGGGCCGGCGGGCTCACTTGATACATTGGCAAAGACCGCGGCGGGCGTCGCCAAGTGGTTAAGGCAGTGGCTTGTGGCGCCACCATTCGGGGGTTCGAGTCCCCTCGCTCGCCCTTCAGGCCCGGCGCTATCGCGTCGGGCTTCTTTTTTGGCCCAGCAACAGGTCCAGCAGGGCCTCACCGCCCTGCCGCACCGGATCGACACAGGGCAGCCCCGTTGCCGCCGCCGTTGACGCCAGCGCCTCTACCGCCGCCGGCCCGTCCAGCAGGCCGGTGTTGAGCGCGATGGCGGCCACCCGGGGCGGCGGTCCGGAGCCCCCCGGCCGGGCCAGGGCCGCCAGGGCCTCGACGGCGGCGATCAGCTGGCCCAGGGGGGGGAGGGGGAAGGCCTCCAACCGCTGAAGCGTGCGCTGCCCGGCCCGGTGCACCAGCAGCAGGTCGGTGGGCTGGCTGCCGCGCATCAGGGGCAGGGTGGCGCTGGAGCCCGGGTGGCAGAGGGATCCCTGCCCCTCGATCAACACCAGGGTGTCCGGGCCGGCCCCGTCGGCGGCGGCCAGCACCGCCCCTTCCACGGCGCCGGCCGCGTAGTCGATGCGGACGGCGTCGAGGGCCACCCCGCCGCCACTGATCAGGAGGCCGGCCTGGCCGGTGCCGACAAAGCGGGCGTCGAGGCCACGGCGCCGGGCGGCGGCCTGGAGCTCCAGACAGGCACTCATCTTGCCCACCGCCATGTCCGTGCCCACCGCCAGCAAGCGGCGGCCCGGCAGTCCGGCGGCGCGGCCGGAGGCCACCGACAGACCGGGGGGCTCCCGGCGCAGATCCCAGATCCAGCGCCCCGGCTGCACCAGGGCCGCCAGGGCAGGGTCGTCCCCCAGGCGGCTGTGCAGACCACTGGCCAGCGACAGGCCCGCCGCCAGGGCGGCCGCCACATCGGCGCCCATCCCCTCGGGCAGGCGGCCGCCGGAGGGGGCGAGCCCCACCACCGCCACCTCGGGAGCGAACGGCAGCGCCTCCGCCAGGGACCCCACCACCGGCACGGCCCGGTCGATCCCGGTGAGCTGCCGCAGATCGGCGCCTGGGTGGGCCGGATCCACCACCGCCACGATCGGCCCCTGGCGGTAGCGCAGCATCGCCAGACCCGTCTTGCCGCTGAGGTTGTCGAGGCCCCCGTGCTGCAGCAGCACGATCGGGACGTCAGCCCCGAGCACGGATCACCCCCAGACCTGGCAACGCGGCGGGCCGCAGCCGATCGCCTTCCAGGACGGGCCCGGTGAAGGGGTCGTCGACCAGATTCAGGTGGCTGTCGAGGTCCGGCCAGTGCACCAGCGGCAGCAGCTGGGCGGCGGCGCCGTTGAGCAGGGCGCTGTCGGAGTAGCAGCCCAGCATCACGCCCAGGCCCAGACGTTGGGCGGCTCTTGCCATCAACAGGGCCTCCGCCAGCCCGCCGCTCTTGAGCAGCTTGATGTTCACCCCGTCGACGTAAGGGGCGAGGCGCACCAGGTCGGCCAGGTTCCAGCAGCTCTCATCGGCCACCAGGGCGATGGGGCAGTCGAGCTCCAGGGCGGCGAAGGCGGCACAGTCGGCCTCCGGATCCTCCAGGGGGGCCAGCGGCTGCTCCACCAGCACCACGCCCTGGGCGTCCAGCCAGCCCAGCATCGGCAGGGCCTGCTCCAGGCTCCAGCCGCCGTTGGCATCCACCTGCAGCTCCCAGGCCACCCCATGGCTCTGGTGGCGCCGCTCCAGCGCCTGGGCCACCGCCCGCACCAGCGCCCGGTCGTGGTCGAGGCCCTCCGGGCTGCCCAGCTTCAGCTTGATGCGGCTGGCCGGCAGCTGGCCCCACCAGCGCTCCAGCCGCTCCAGCACCGCCGCCTCGCTGCCCAGGCCAAGGGTGACGCTGGTGGGGACGATCGCGCCGGCATCGAGGCCCCAGAGCCGCCACAGGGGCTGGCCCAGCCGCTGCCCCCACCAGTCGTGCAGGGCCAGATCGACGGCGCAGCGGGCCGGAGGCGACAACGCCTGCAGCAGGGGCTCCAGGGCCTGGAACGGTGCCGGTTCAAGCCCTTCCAAAGCCGGCAGGATCGCCTCCAGTTCAGCCGCCAGGGCGTCCGTGGCGTAGGCCCTCAGCCCCGTGTCGAAGCCACCGGTTTCGCCCAGGCCGGTGCAGCCGTCGTGCTCCAGCTCCAGCAGCAGGTGCTCCACGGCAGCGGTGGTGCCGCGGCTGATGGCCAGGGGCACCGCTTTGGTGAGGGGAAAGCGGCTCAGACGGCAGCGCATTCCAGAAAGGGGCCGGGGAAAATCACGCTGCCACAGCCTCCCCGCTGGCGGCGACGGGGCGATAGCGGAAACTGGATCCCATGACAGCCACCGTTTCCGGCCCACAGGCCGACCAGGCGCCCTCGGCACGGCGCGGCAGCTACTGGATCACCACCTTCGGCTGCCAGATGAACAAGGCCGATTCCGAGCGCATGGCCGGAATCCTCGAAGCCATGGGCTACAGCCCTGGCGACGACGAGCACACGGCCGATCTGGTGCTGTACAACACCTGCACGATCCGGGACAACGCCGAGCAGAAGGTCTACAGCTACCTGGGGCGGCAGGCCCAGCGCAAACGGGCCAACCCCGGCCTCACCCTGGTGGTGGCTGGATGCGTGGCCCAGCAGGAGGGGGAGTCCCTGCTGCGGCGGGTGCCGGAGCTGGATCTGGTGATGGGCCCCCAGCACGCCAACCGGCTTGAGGCCCTGCTCACCCGGGTGGAGAGCGGCCAGCAGGTGGTGGCCACCGACGAGCACCACATCCTCGAGGACATCACCGCGGCCCGGCGGGACAGCGCCGTCTGCGCCTGGGTGAACGTCATCTACGGCTGCAACGAGCACTGCACCTACTGCGTGGTGCCGGCGGTGCGGGGCCGGGAGCAGTCGCGCCTGCCCGAGGCGATCCGCCTGGAGATGGAGGGACTGGCGGCGCGGGGCTACCGGGAGGTCACCCTGCTGGGCCAGAACATCGACGCCTATGGCCGCGACCTGCCCGGCATCACCGCCGAGGGCCGGCGGGCCCACACCCTCACCGACCTGTTGCGGGCGGTGCACGACGTGCGGGGCCTGGAGCGGATCCGCTTCGCCACCAGCCACCCCCGCTACTTCACCGACCGGCTGATCGACGCCTGCGCCGACCTGCCCAAGGTGTGCGAGCACTTCCACATCCCCTTCCAGAGCGGCGACGACACCGTGCTGCGGGCCATGGCCCGGGGCTACACCGTGGAGCGCTACCGGCGGATCATCGACCGCATCCGCCAGCGCCTCCCCGATGCGGCCATCAGCGCCGACGTGATCGTGGCCTTCCCCGGCGAAACCGACGCCCAGTACCGCCGCACCCTTGAACTGATCGAGGCGATCGGATTCGACCAGGTCAACACCGCCGCTTACTCGCCGCGGCCGGGCACACCGGCGGCCGACTGGCCCGACCAGCTGCCGGAGGCGGTGAAGGTGGAACGGCTCCAGGAGCTCAACGCCCTGGTGGAGAGGGTTGCGGCGGAGCGCAGCGCCCGCTACCTGGGCCGCCGGGAGCAGGTGCTGGCCGAGGGGGTCAACCCGCGGGATCCGGATCAGCTGATGGGCCGCACCCGCACCAATCGGCTCACCTTTTTCGCCGCCGACTCCGGCGATGGCCGGCCCTACGTCCCCGGGGACCTGGTCGACGTGCTGATCGAGGCGGTGCGGCCGTTCAGCCTCAGCGGCCGGCCCCTGGGCCGGGAACCGGTTCACTGATACGTTTGGCCCTCTTTCCTGTGCCGATGGCCCCCCACCCCACCCGCGTCGGCCTGGTGTTCGGGGGAGCCTCCGGCGAACACGCCGTCTCGATCCGCTCGGCCCAGACCGTGCTGCGAGGACTGCGCAGCGGCGCCAATGGCGAGCGCTACCAGGTCAGCTGCTTCTACATCGATCGCCGCGGCGGCTGGTGGCCGGAGGCCGTGGCGGCGGCGGTGCTGGAGCGGGGCCTACCGGCCGAAGCCGGGGATCTGCCAGGACCGGAGGAGCCAGGGGGCTTCCGGGGTTTTCCGGAGGGGGCCCTGGACATGGAGGTGTGGTTTCCGGTGCTGCATGGCCCCAACGGCGAGGACGGCACGATCCAGGGACTGTTCACCCTGATGGGGGTGCCCTTCGTGGGCTCCGGCGTGCTGGGATCGGCCCTGGGGATGGACAAGCAGGCCATGAAGGCCGCCTTCGCCGCCGCCGGCCTGCCCCAGGTGCCCTACGCCTGTGTCGACGCGTCCGAGCTTGACGCCAACCGCCCCGGCGCCCGGGAGGCCCTGCTGGAACGGCTGGAGAGCCAGCTGGGGTACCCCTGTTTCGTCAAGCCGGCCAACATGGGCTCCTCGGTGGGCATCAGCAAGGCCGGCGACCGAGCCGCCCTGCTCGCGGGCCTGGAGCTGGCCGCTGGCCTCGACCGACGCCTGGTGGTGGAGCAGGGCGTGAAGGCCAGGGAACTGGAATGCGCCGTGCTGCAGCGCCACGACGGCCAGGGGGACGGGCTGGGTGCCTCGGTGCTGGGCGAAATCCGCTTCGATGCCGACTGGTACGACTACGAGACCAAATACAGCGAGGGGCTCAGCCACACCGTGATCCCCGCTCTGGTGAATGAGGCGGTGAGCGAACGGGCCCGGGCGATGGCGCTCGACGCCTGCCGGGCGGTGGCGGCTGGGGGGCTGGCCCGGGTCGATTTCTTCTACGACGAGGCCACAGGAAGCCTCTGGCTCAACGAGATCAACACCCTCCCGGGCTTCACGAGCCAGAGCATGTACCCCATGCTGTGGGAGGCCAGTGGATGTCCACTCCCCCACCTGGTGCACGAATTGGTGCTGGGCGCGGGAAGATCGGAGCACCGGATGAACGTGGAAGGAACGGCGCCATGATCCATGGCCTGCTGTGGCTGCCCCTCCTGGCGGCCTTCGTGCTTCTGGTGGCCCTCGGCTGGATCGAGCGGCGACGGCAGCAGCTGTTCCGCGACTGGGCCAGCGGCGCCGAACTGGCCAAGCTGGATGGCTGTGGGGCCGCCCGTCTCATCAACGGGGAACTGAGCTGGACCAGGTTCGTGGCCGGCAGCTTCGAGCCGGTGGGCTCCTTCACCATCAAGCGCCTGGAAATGGTCGAGCTGCTCTCGCTCAGCTCCGGTGAGGCCCCCCTGACCGAGGAGAGCGAAGGGGCCTGCCGGCTGCGGCTGGTGGGCGGTGGCCAGCAGGCGGACCTGCCCTTCGCCGACGCCCGCCGGGCCCGGACCTGGATGGATGAACTCATGGCCCGCTCCCGCTGCGAGCTGTGAAGCAGGCCCCCTCTTCGCGCGGAGCACCCCTGGCACCGGGAGCGCCGCTGCCTCCCGGGGTGCTGCGCCGCAAAGAACTTCGCCGTCAGCGCCGCAGCGAGCGGCTGCGGCTGCTCTGGCGCATCCTGGTCTTCAGCGCCGTCTCCGCCGGCCTTGGCTATCTGCTGTTGCGGCAGGGCTGGACCCTGCGGGAACCCACCCAGGTGGAGGTGATGGGCAGTGCCGTGGTCAGTCGCGACCAGGTGATCACCGCGGCCAGGCTGCGCTTCCCCCAGCCCCTGATGGCCCTGCAGCCCCGCCAGGTGGCCAGCGACCTGATGGGCGCCCTGCCCGTGAAGGAGGTGAGGGTGAGCCGGCTGATGCTGCCGCCGCGGCTGCGGGTGGAGCTCAAGGACCGGGAGGCGGTGGCCCGGGCGGAGCGCCGCACGGACCGCGGCCCTGAAATGGGCTTTGTGGATGGCCTGGGCAACTGGATGAGCATGCGCCAGCACATGGGGGTGCGCAGCCAGGGCGACCTCTCCCTGCTGGTGATCGGCTGGAACGCCCGCCACCGGGCCGTGCTGGCCAGGGTGCTGAAGGAACGGGAGGTGCTGGGTCCTGGTCTGCGCGAAATCCGCTTCGAACCGGACGGCAGCCTGTGGCTCTCCATGACCCAGCTGGGGCAGGTGCGGCTGGGCCCGCCGGATGCCCGCCTGCCCCGGCGGCTGGAGGTGGTCGGCCATCTCAGCCGCACCCTGCCCGGCAGCATGAAAGGGGCACCACCGCTACTGATCGATCTGAGCGATCCCGAACAGCCCGAACTGAGCCTGGGCGTCGGGGGCAGAAGCTCCGCAACGGCAAGGCCCACCCAGGCCAGTCCCCCATCCCCAGGGTCAGCGCCGCCCCCTCCCGTAACGGCCCGCCCTGCCCCAGCCGGCGCCCAGTAGGCCTACGGGCCCGCCGCAGGAGCCAGGCAATCCTCACAGGCCGTTGCGCCCTGAGGCGATTCAGTCCAATGTGATCTATCGGCAACTTCAGCTGAGCTGCCCACCGACATAATGCAGCCGCAGATCAACGGCCACACCCCCCCTCCCGCGATGTCGCGCGATCAGGACCGCCTTCAATACGTCGATCTTTCGTCCCCGCAGGAGCCCAACGCGATGAGCCAGATCTCGCCCAGCAGCAACGGGATCGTCCCGAGCCAGTCGGCCCGGATCGAGGTGATCGGCGTTGGGGGAGGCGGCAGCAACGCGGTCAACCGGATGATCGCCACCGACCTCACCGGGGTGGGCTATCGGGTGCTCAACACCGACGCCCAGGCCCTGCTGCAGTCGGCGGCCGGCCAGCGCATCCAGCTGGGCCAGAAGCTCACCCGGGGTCTGGGGGCCGGTGGCAACCCGGTGATCGGCCAGAAGGCGGCCGAGGAATCCAGGGCCGACCTGCAGCAGTCGCTGGAGGGCGCCGATCTGGTCTTCATCGCCGCCGGCATGGGCGGCGGCACCGGCACCGGCGCGGCGCCGATCGTGGCGGAGGTGGCCAAGGAATGCGGCGCCCTCACCGTGGGCATCGTCACCAAACCATTCGGCTTCGAGGGCCGCAAACGGCTGCGTCAGGCCGAGGAGGGCATCGCCCGCCTGGCCGAACATGTCGACACGCTGATCATCATTCCCAACGATCGCCTGCGGGATGCCATCGCCGGGGCGCCGCTCCAGGAGGCCTTCCGGGCCGCCGACGACGTGCTCCGCATGGGCGTGAAGGGGATCACCGACATCATCACCAGGCCGGGCCTGGTGAACGTCGACTTCGCCGACATCCGCTCGGTGATGGCCGATGCCGGCACCGCCCTGCTGGGCATCGGCGTGGGCTCGGGGCGTTCACGGGCCATCGAGGCCGCCCAGGCCGCCATGAGCAGCCCCCTGCTGGAGTCGGCCCGCATCGACGGTGCCAACGGCTGCGTCATCAACATCAGCGGTGGCAAGGACATGACCCTGGAGGACATGACCACCGCGTCCGAGGTCATCTACGACGTGGTCGACCCCGATGCCAACATCATCGTCGGGGCCGTTGTGGACGAATCCCTCGAGGGGGAGATCCACGTGACGGTGATCGCCACCGGCTTCCAGAGCGGTGGCCACTACCGGCCGGAGCGCACCCCCACCGCGAGCTTCGCCGACAGCCTCACCCACACACCCGAGGAGCGGGGGGCCATGATCCCGCCGTTCCTGATCAATCGCCAGAACCGGGTCGACTGACACCCGGTTCGAAGAGGGTGACCCGGAATCCACGCCTGCCCTGAGCATCCCGTGTGGCTGCTCCCTTCCGGTCCTGACCAGATTTGGGCGTCAGAGCCGCGTGGGTCCGAGTCCAGCTGATGCTAGCAATGCCCTCTCCGCACTCTGTGCCGTGCCCCTGCGACCCGCTGATCTGACACGGCGCAAGCAGGGCGGTCTGCCGATCACCATGCTCACTGCCTGGGACGCCCTCTCCGCCGCCGTCGTTGCCGGCGCCGGGGTGGATGCGGTGCTGGTGGGCGACTCCCTGGCGATGGTGGTGCTGGGCCACGCCACCACCCTGCCGGTCACCCTCGAGGAGATGCTGCACCACTGCCGCGCCGCCGGCCGGGGGCTGGCGGCTGCGGCAGCGCAGCATCCCCCCCTGCTGATCTGCGACCTCCCCTTCCTCAGCTACCAGTGCGGCGCCGATGCGGCGGTGGCCGCGGCGGGCCGGGTGCTGAAGGAAACGCCGGCGGTGGCGGTGAAGCTGGAGGGGGCCGAACCCGAGACCCTCACGGTGATCGATCGGATGGTGCGCAGCGGCATTCCGGTGATGGGCCATCTCGGGCTGACCCCCCAGTCGGTGCACCAGCTGGGCTACCGGCGCCAGGCGGGTGATCCGATCAGCCAGGAGCGACTGCGGCGGCGGGCCCTGGCCCTGCAGGAGGCCGGCTGTTTCGCCCTGGTGATCGAGCACGTTCCGGCGGAGCTGGCCAGCGAGCTGAGCGCCACCCTGGTGATTCCGGTGATCGGTATCGGTGCCGGTGACGGCTGCGACGGCCAGGTGCGGGTCACGGCCGATCTGTTGGGGCTCACGACCCGCCAGCCCCCCTTCAGCCCCCCCCTGATACAGGGCCGGGCCCTGGCGGTGGAGGCCCTCGGCCGCTGGGTCAGGGAGCAGGCGCCGGCAGCGGCTCCTGCTCCAGCCACCAGGCCAGCAGCTCCCGCAGCACCCCATTGCTGAGGGCCAGCCCCTGGGGGTCCGCCAGGCGCCAGCGGGGCCCTTCGATGCACAGCAGGCCCCTCGTCTCGTAGGTGGCAAGCCGCTGCCGCAGCCCCTCCAGCTGGGACGCCCTGAGGTTCTCCTGGCGGGCCAGCCGTTCCAGGTTCACCCCCTCCCGGCAGCGCAGCCCCACCATCAGCCGCTCATCGAAGGGCATGCCCTCCCTGTCGGCCTCCCCGTCCGTCGCATCGGGCACCTCCACCCCGGCGGCCCGGGCCGCCAGGACCTCCGCATAGCCGGCGCGGGTGCGGGGGTGGGCCCGCCGGCGGCCGCGGGGGGCCGCCGTGGCGCCCATGCCGAACCCCCACCAGCCCGCCCCGCTCCAGTAGACGCGGTTGTGGCGCGAGGCGTGGCCGGGCAGGGCGAAATTGGACACCTCGTAGTGGCCGTAGCCAGCGGCCGTCAGCCGGGCCCAGGTCAGGTCCATCAGGTCGGCGGCCAGATCCTCCGGCGGCAGGGCCAGCTCCCCCTGCGCCAGGCGCCGCTCGAAGACCGTGCCGGGCTCGATGCTCAGGTCGTACACCGACAGATGGGGGGGCTCCAGGGCCAGGGCCTCACGGAGCTGGCCGTCCCAGTGGGCGGTGTCCTGCCGCGGCAGCCCCTGGATCAGGTCCAGGCTCCAGCTGGCCAGGTCGCCCCGCCGGCGGGCCAGGCCCAGCCAGCCGGCCGCCTCGCGCAGGTCAGCGCCGCGGTGGCGACGGCCCAGGTCCGCCAGCACGCCGTCGTCGAAACTCTGCCCCCCCAGGCTGACCCGGTTGATGCCGGCGGCCAGGTAGCCCGCCAGGCGGGCCTGATCGAAGCTGGCCGGATCCAGCTCCAGGCTCAGCTCCGCCCCCGGCGCCAGACCGAAGCGGCCCTCCAGGGCCTCCAGGATCCCCGCCACCTGGGCACTGCTGAGCATCGACGGGGTGCCACCGCCCAGGTACACCGTCGCCAGCGGTGGGCCGCCGGGGGAGGCGGCGATCTCCTGGTGCAGCAGGGCCAGGTAGGCGGCAACGGAGCCGGAGCTGGCCCCGTCGGCCCTGTCCCCGAGGGGCACCACCGGGAAATCGCAGTAGAAACAGCGCCGGTGGCAGAAGGGAATGTGGACGTAGGCGGATCGGGGATCCATCACGGGCGGTAATCCCTGGAACCCAAACGGCGGAAGATCGGCCAAGCTTCTCTTCGTATCTGCAGGGCGGCCAAGGCGTCGGGACTTCGAAGCATGGTGGACACCCTCATCTTGCTGCTGTTCCTGATTTCAGGGGCAGCCACCGGCTGGCTCGGCGTCGACCTTCTGCCGGAGCAGCTGCTGCTCCAGGTCACGAACCAGGAGGGGCTGCGGACAGTGATGGGCGGGTTCGGCGCCTTCTTCGGTCTGATCGCGGGCATCTTCTTCCAGCAACTGCGCCGGCGCCTGATGGCCCAGGTGCGCAGCATGCCCACCGATCTGCTGATCAGCCGGGCGGTGGGTCTGATTCTCGGCCTGCTGGTGGCCAACCTGCTGCTGGCGCCGATCCTGCTGCTGCCCCTGCCCTGGGAGGTGGTGCTGGTGAAGCCCCTGGCGGCGGTGCTCAGCAACGTCTTCTTCGGGGTGCTCGGGTACAACCTGGCCGAGGTCCATGGCCGCACCCTGCTGCGGCTGTTCAACCCGGCCAGCACGGAGGCCCTGCTGGTGGCCGATGGCGTGCTGCTGCCCGCCAGCGCCAAGATCCTCGACACCAGCGTGATCATCGATGGCCGCATCCGGGGCCTGCTGGCCTCCGGCCTGCTGGAGGGCCAGGTGATCGTCGCCCAGGCGGTGATCGACGAGCTCCAGGCCCTGGCCGACTCCTCTAACAGCGAAAAGCGCGCCAAGGGCCGGCGGGGGCTGAAGCTGCTCACCGAGCTGCGGGAGAACTACGGCCGCCGGCTGGTGGTCAACAGCACCCGCTACAGCGGCAATGGCGCCGACGACAAACTGCTCAAGCTCACCGCCGACACCGGTGGGACCCTGCTCACCGCCGACTTCAACCTGGCCCAGGTGGCCCAGGTGCAGGAGCTGAAGGTGCTCAACCTCAGCGAACTGGTCATCGCCCTGCGGCCCGAAGTGCAGCCCGGCGACGGGCTCCAGCTCAAGATCGTGCGGGAGGGCAAGGAGGCCGACCAGGGCGTGGGTTACCTGGAGGACGGCACGATGGTGGTGGTGGAAGATGCCCGCCGCCGCATCGGCGAGCGTCTGCCCGTCACCGTCACCGGTGCCCTGCAGACGCCCACCGGCCGCATGGTGTTCGCCCGCTGCGACCGCAACCAGGACCGCCCCGGCGAGCGGGGCAACGGCCGGGGGCTCGACAAGCCGGGCGGGAAACCCGTCGCCCTGCAGGAGCACCAGCCTCCTGGCCCCGGCTAGGCTCCTGCCTCAAGACTGCTGGTGAGCGCGGATGACGGTGTCGGCCCCCTACTACGGCGATTCCGCAGTGATGCGCACGCCGCCGCCGGATCTGCCGTCCCTGCTGCTCAAGGAGAGGATCGTCTATCTCGGCCTGCCCCTGTTCTCCGATGACGACGCCAAGCGTCAGATGGGCATTGATGTCACCGAGTTGATCATCGCCCAGCTGCTTTATCTGGAGTTCGACAATCCCGAGAAGCCGATCTTCTTCTACATCAACTCCACCGGCACGAGCTGGTACTCCGGCGACGCCATCGGCTTCGAGACCGAGGCCTTCGCCATCTGCGACACCCTCCGCTACGTGAAGCCTCCGGTGCACACCATCTGCATCGGCCAGGCCATGGGTACCGCCGCCATGATCCTCAGCGCCGGCACGAAAGGGCAGCGCGCCGCTCTGCCGCATGCCTCAATCGTGCTGCACCAGCCCCGTTCCGGCGCCCGCGGCCAGGCCAGCGACATCCAGATCCGGGCCAAGGAGGTGCTGCACAACAAGCAGAGCATGCTGGAAATCCTCTCCGAGAACACCGGCAAGAGTGTCGAGGACCTCTCCCGCGACTCCGACCGGATGACCTACCTCACGGCCGAGGAAGCCATGGCCTACGGCCTGATTGACCGGGTGCTGACCAGCCGCAAGGACCTGCCGACGGCCGCCCCAATGGCGTGACGCACCAGCTGGGCTGAGCCCACCGGAGGGTCCTCTCCGACCCTCACCGACACCCGGCCCCCGGCCGACCCCCTCCACCACCTCTTCACCCCGGCTCCGAACGAGAGCCTTCCCGCCATGCCCATCGGCACCCCCAGCGTTCCCTACCGCCTCCCCGGCAGCCAGTACGAGCGCTGGGTTGACATCTACACCCGTCTCGGGGTGGAGCGGATCCTGTTCCTCGGCCAGGAGGTGACCGACGGCATCGCCAACAGCCTGGTGGCCCAGATGCTGTACCTCGACTCCGATGACAGCTCCAAGCCGATCTACCTGTACATCAATTCGCCGGGCGGGTCGGTGACCGCCGGCCTGGCGATCTACGACACCATGCAGTACGTCAAATCGGACGTGGTGACGATCTGCGTCGGGCTGGCGGCCTCCATGGGCGCCTTCCTGCTGGCCGCCGGCACCAAGGGCAAGCGGCTGGCCCTGCCCCACAGCCGGATCATGATCCACCAGCCCCTGGGCGGCACCAGCCAGCGCCAGGCCAGCGACATCGAGATCGAGGCACGGGAGATCCTGCGCATCAAGGACATGCTCAACCAGTCCCTGGCCGGGATGTGCGGCCAGTCCCTGGAGAAAGTCACCAAGGACACCGACCGCGACTACTTCCTCAGCGCCGCCGAAGCCAAGGAGTACGGCCTGATCGACCGGGTGATCGCCCACCCCTCGGAAGCGGCGGGCGGCTGAGGCCCATGCAAACGCACGCCTGCTGAGGTCCGTGCGGACGCACACCTAAAGTCTGCGTTTGCCCTGCCCGCCGCCCGGAATGGCCCAGCTCTTCTACGACTCCGACGCCGATCTCGGCCTGCTGAACGGCAAGACGGTGGCCATCATCGGCTACGGCTCCCAGGGCCATGCCCATGCCCTCAACCTCAAGGACAGCGGTGTCAACGTGGTGGTGGGCCTCTACGACGGCAGCCGCTCGGCCGCCAAGGCCCGGGCTGACGGCCTCGAGGTGTTGAGCGTCGCCGACGCCTGCGCCAAGGCCGACTGGATCATGGTGCTGCTGCCGGATGAGGCCCAGAAAGCCGTCTACGCCACCGAGATCGCGCCCCACCTCAGCGCCGGCAAGGTGCTGAGCTTCGCCCACGGCTTCAACATCCGCTTCGGCCTGATCCAGCCGCCCGCCGACGTGGACGTGGTGATGATCGCCCCCAAGGGCCCCGGCCACACCGTGCGCTGGGAGTTCCAGAACGGCCAGGGCGTCCCCGCCCTGTTCGCCATCCAGCAGGACGCCTCCGGCAATGCCCGCGCCCTGGCGATGGCCTACGCCAAGGGGATTGGCGGCACCCGTGCCGGCATCCTCGAAACCAACTTCAAGGAAGAGACCGAAACCGACCTGTTCGGCGAGCAGGCCGTCCTCTGCGGCGGCCTCAGCGAACTGGTCAAGGCCGGCTTCGAAACGTTGGTGGAAGCGGGCTATCAGCCCGAGCTGGCCTACTTCGAGTGCCTGCATGAGGTGAAGCTGATCGTCGATCTGATGGTCAAGGGCGGCCTCACCGCCATGCGTGATTCGATCTCCAACACCGCCGAGTACGGCGACTACGTCAGCGGCCCCCGGCTGATCACCGCCGACACCAAGGCGGAGATGCGGCGCATCCTGGACGACATCCAGGATGGCACCTTCGCCCGCAACTTCGTGGCCGAGTGCGAGGCGGGCAAGCCCGAGATGGCCAAGGCCCGCGAACGCGATGCCGCCCATCCGATCGAACAGGTGGGCAAGGGTCTGCGCTCGATGTTCAGCTGGCTCAAGGCCGCCTGAACCAGGAGCGGCCATGAGCAACCGTGCCGCCCTTCCCTCGCTTGTCTGGTTCAGCCAGAGCACAGCCCAGTCCCTCGCCGGGGCCTCAGCGGGCTGGCTGCTCAGCGGTCTGAGCCAGGCGCCGCTGGTCAACGGTCTGCTGCCGGCCCTCACCGCCTCCACCACGCTGTTACCGCTGCGCCCCCGCGCCCGCCTCGGGATGGTGCTGCAGCTGGGTGGCCTGCTGCTGCTGCTGGCCGTGGCCCTCAAGCGCCTCGGGCCTTCGCCGGTCTGGCCTCTGGTGGCCAGCGGCCTTGTGGGTCTGGGCCGCACCGCCAGCCTGCTGCCGCTGCAGCGCTGGCTGCTGGCCCCCCGGCGCCTGAGCCTGAGCTGGCTGCAGCGCCTTGGCGATGCCGGCGGGCTGGCGGGCAGCCTGCTCACCGCCCTGCTGTTCCCGCTGTTGCGCAATACCGCTCCCCAGTTCGCCATGGCAGCGCTGTTGCTGCTGCCCGGCCTGCTGCTGGTGTCCTCCCCGCGCTTCCGACCGCCGCCGGCGGAGAGCACCCCGGTGTCCCCGGTCGCGGCCTCAGGCCTGGATCTTCGCGGCGGCGCCCAGGGCGTGCTGTTCGGTGCCTTGTTCGCCCTGCTGCCGCTGTGGGTGCGCACGATCGGCGGCGGCGACTGCGTGGATTTAGGCCTGGTGCTGGCCGCCTATGGACTGGGCCGGATGCTCACCCTCCCCCTGCTGTTGCCGGGGTGGAGCCTTTATGCCGCCATGGCGCTGCTGCTGCAGGCCACCACCTGGCTGCCCGCCTGGGGATCCACAGCGCTGTTCATGCCACTGGGGGCCCTGGCCGCCGGCAGCGATGGGCGCCTCGCCGCCTCCCGCATCGCCGGGGAAGGGGAAGGGAGCGTCGGCGCTGCGGAGGGACTGGCACGGATCGACCGGTCAATGGCCATCGGCAGCCTGGTGGGAAGCCTCGCCATGGGCGCCGGCAGTCAGCTGCTGGGCCTGCCCCATGCCCGGATCCTGATCGTGGCCGCCTACGGGCTGGCGGCCCTGGTGCTCCCCCGCCGCCACGCCCCCACAGCGTGACGCTGCCCGTGCTGCTGCTGGTGCCGGCGGCCGCCACCCTCGACCGGCTGGTGGGTGATCCGCCGGACTGGTTCCATCCGGTGCAGGCGATGGGGGCGATGATCAGCGGGCTGAGGGGCCCCGCCGAAGCCTGGGCAGGCGAGCGTCCGGGGCGCCTTCGTCTGGCCGGAGTGGTGATCACCCTGGTACTGGTGGGCGGCAGTGGCGCGGCGGGCTGGGCCGTGGAACGCCTGGCGGAGAGCCTGCCCCCGGCGGGGCTGCCGCTGCTGCTGGTGGGCCTGGCCAGCGCCCTGGCGGGCGGCAGTCTGGGGCGGGCCGTGCGGGCCGTGCTGGCGGCACTGCCCGACCTGCCCCTGGCCCGCTCGCGCCTCGCCCGGATCGTGGGCCGCCAGGTGAGCCACCTGCCGGAGGCGGAGATCCTGCGGGCCGCCGCCGAAACCGCCGCCGAAAATGCCGTCGACGGCCTGTTTGCACCGCTGTTCTGGATGCTGGCCGGGGCGGTGCTGGTGCAGCTGGGGCCGGCACTGCCTTCGCTGCACCTGCCTTCGCTGCACCTGCCTGCGTTGCCCCTGCCGGGCCCCCTGGCCCTGGCCTGGGGCTACAAGGCCGCCAGCACCCTCGATTCGATGCTTGGTTACCGCCACGGTCGCCTGCGCTGGCTGGGCACCGCCGGCGCCCGCCTCGACGACCTGCTCACCTGGCTGCCCACCCGGCTGGTGGCCCTCAGCCTGCCCCTGGCGGCAGGCCGGCCCGGGCAGTCGGTCCACTGGCTGCGGGCGGCCCTGCGGGATGGGGCCCCCGACCCGTCCCCTAATGCCGGTGTGTCGGAGGCGGCTTTCGCCCACGCGGCCGGTGTGCGCCTGGGCGGGGCCAACACCTACGCCGATGGGGTGCGCATCAAGCCCACCCTGGCTGCCGCAGGCCGTGCCCCCGACAGGGCCGGGGTCGAGCGGATCCTGGCCCTGGGCGATCGGCTGGAGCTGCTGTGGCTGCTGGTGGCCCTGCCGGCCCTGGCCCTGATCGGTGCCGGATGGACGCCAGGCTGAGGCGCTGGGCTGGCCTCAGTAGGCGCCGCGGTCGCGGGGGTCGAGCATCACGCCGATCGTGCGCAGGATGATGCGCAGATCCATCAGCAGGGTGCGGCGGCGGGCGTAGCGGACATCCAGCCGAACCCGCTCGGGGTAGCTGAGGTTGTTGCGGCCGGAGACCTGCCACAGGCCGGTCAGGCCGGGCCGCACCGCCAGCACCTCATCCATGCGGTTGCCGTAGCGCTCCAGCTCGCTTTTCACAATCGGACGGGGGCCCACCACGCTCATTTCGCCGCGCAGCACGTTGAGGAACTGGGGCAGTTCATCGAGGCTGGAGCGGCGCAGGAACTTGCCCAGGCGGGTGATGCGGGGATCGTTCTTGAGCTTGAAATCGTTGCGGAACTCTTCGTCGAGGTCGGGAGATTCGGCCAGGAGTTTGGAGAGCAACCGATCGGCATCCCGGCGCATGGTGCGGAATTTGATGCAACCGAAACTGCGGTAATCCCGGCCCACCCGCTGCTGGACATAGAACACAGGTCCGCGGGAGGTGACCTTCACCAGCAGAGCCAGGGCGAGCAGCACCGGAGACCCGAGGGTGAGCACCGTGAGGGAAAAGAGGATGTCGCCGCTTCGCTTGACGACGCGATCCCGTTTCGACTGGAAGGCAATCAGCTCTTCAGCGGTGAACACCTCTGCCGGAGCCGTCACGAGCTGGCGAGAGGCGTAGGGGGTCCCGATGGAAGAGAGCATGGGGGACGGCTTCGACACAGGAAGTTAAGGATCAGCCCGACCGGAACTCCATGGTGAAGGGTCACTCAGATCAGAGGCACAGGACGGTGGAGGCGGCGGCGATGCTGCTGCCACAGCGTCTCCAGCAGCGTTTGCATGCGTTGCCGGAAGATGTCCGGGGCGAAGCCCTCCGCCCATTGCCGCTGCCCCTCCGCCGGCAGGGATCGCCACAGCCGACCTGCCTCGAAGTACTCCAGCGCCGCCGCCAGGCTGGCCGGGCTCTGCTCAGGGAACAGCAGGCCGGTGGGGCCAGGCTCCCCCTCCCTGAGGCAACGCACGCTGTCGAGCACCCCGCCCTGCCCGAAGGCGATCACCGGGGCGCCGGCGGCCATCGCCTCCACCGGCGCGATGCCGAAATCCTCCAGGCCGGCGTACACGTAGGCCCGCGCCCGCTCCAGCCAGGCGGCGGTCTCCTGGTCCGGCAGGCGACCGAGGAAGCGGACCTGGGGCCCGGCCATCGCCTCCAGGCGCCGCCGCTCGGGGCCATCGCCGAGCACCACCAGGGGCAGCCCTGTGCGGTTGAAGGCCTCCACCACCACATCCACCCGTTTGTTGGGCACCAGCCGGCAGAGGCTGACGTAGACGTCGTCACGGGGCCGATCCCAGCGGAACCGCTCCACGGCCACGGGGGGATGCAGCACATGGGCACGCCGGCGCCAGAAACAGCGGATCCGGCGGGCGGTGAAACGGGAGTTGGCCACCAGGGCATCCACCCGGGCGCTGCTGATCACATCCCATTGACGCAACTGGTGCAGTTGCAGCCGCACCAGGGGACCCAGGGGTCCGCGGGCCAGGGCGGAACGGGCCAGGTAGGGGTGCATCTGATCCCAGGCGTAACGGGCCGGGGTGTGCACATAACTGACGTGCAACTGGTCTGGGCCGGTGATCACCCCTTTGGCCACCAGATGGCTGCTGCTGATCACCAGGGGGTGGCCCGACAGGTCGAGTTGCTCGATCGCCAGGGGCAGTAGCGGCAGGTACTGCTGGACGTGGCTCACCCCCCAGGGCAGCCGCTGGATGAAGCTGGTCTGGACCCTGCGCCCGCTGAGCCAGCTCCCGGGCCGGCCGCTCTCCCCATCCACCAGCGCGTAGAGCTCGGGCGGAGCTCCCAGCGCCGCCAGAAGCCGGTCGAGTTCGGCCACCACCTGCTCGGAGCCACCCACGGACCGGGGGGTGAACCACTCGTGCACCAGGGCGACTGGGGTTGGGAAGGCCTCCATGGCAGGCAGGGTAAGGCGCCAGTATCACGAAAACTCTCAGCCGATTGCCCAGACGGAGCTCCCTGCCGAAGCTAAGGCGACGACTGGGATGGCGAGAGCCGGGACACGATGGCGATCCGCGAGCTCCTCGAAGACGCCCTGCAGGAGCCTTCCATCGGCGAGACCGCCTGCTTCCGGTGGCATGCCACCTCGGTGGGCATTGCGGCGCTCTGGTGCGACGGCAAGCCGCCACCGGCCCCGCCGTTCGATGTGGCGCTCCGGGAGGGGCTGCAGGTGGGACTCGACCTCAGCCGGGAGGAACGGGAGTTTCACCAGGTGAAATCCGGCCTGGTGCTGCTGTTCCATTCCTGACGCACCCACGCCAGGCATGACGAAACGGAGAGGGTGTCTTCTGAACCAGCTTTGAGAGTGCCTGCAAAAACTAGATTATGGGCGAGGGAGCTCGGCAAATACACCACCATTTGCACCACCACTTTGCCGGGCTTGTGGGGGATGCGCTGGGATCTCGGGGGACGACAAGCCGGATCAATCTTCCCGACCTTGTTCAACGCATGGGACCCGTAAAGCCAGGGATCTGGAGGTCATTCAGCCCGGTTGTCGGTCCGACGGGGCCCCAGTCAATCCGCACCGGATTGCTTGCATCGGACGTTTGAAGGGGCTCGACACTTCCAAGGCGCTGCGGCCGGCAGGGTCATGTCCTCCCTTGCCAGAGTCCATCCGCTCAGCCGGCGTCGAGCTCGCGCTGCAGGCTCTGCCAGTCCTCCGGCAGCTCACCGCTCTGCACCAGGCGCGAGAACACCGCGTAGCAGTCGTTGCGATCGCCGTCCCTGCGCGGGAACCCCAGCCAGAGGATCAGGAGCAGGCGCCGACCCTCCGCTTCAAAGGGGCGGAAGAACAGGCGGTAGCGATCCGGCAGACCCAGGCCCTTGAGCCGGCCATAGCGGCGCAGGGGGCCCGTGAGAGCAAAGCGGCTGGCGTAGGGATCGGCAGCGATCCGCTCCTTGATCCCCTCCATCACCGCCGCCAGCAGCTTCACCTGGGGGTGCTGAACGAACGACTGAGGATCGAGCTCCTGCTTGAGCCGTCTCACCTCGGCCTTGAGCTCGGCGTACTGCCGCGCGAAGAGCTGAGGCTGAAAGGCGATCGTCCAGCCATGACGCACCAGCGGCGCACTCATGCCCCGAGCAGCTCGCCTGCGGCGTCAACCGTCACGCCGGCCAGCAGCTCGTCGTCGTCTGCCGCCATAGCCTCCGTGTAGAGCACAGGGCCTTGATCGGCCGTCAGTGCCTGTCGGCTGAGGAAATCGAGGAACAGCCCGAGCATCAGGGTGTCTTCTTCTGCCTCGTCCTGCTGCTGCTCTTCTGGCTCCAGGCGCAGCAGCAGCGTGCTGTCGTCCAGCACCTCCACCTGACCCGCAGCACCGGCGAACTGGGGATGGTCGCGGTAGAAGGCTGCCGGCAGCCGCAGGCCGGAGGAGTTACCGATCCGGGCCGGGGTGACGCGGTAAGGAGTGACAGCCATGGCAAGCAGCGCCGCACGGCAGGACTTACATGATGTTAGTCCGTTTAGTCGTGATTCTGACCGCCGCCTTGCCAACGAGCCCCAGCTTTGGGATCTGCTTGAGACCCGGACCGGAGGGTTCAGGGGAGACGGCTGAGCCGGCGCTGGTTGGGGCTGAGAGCTGATCCGCAGTCAGACTGACGAGCACCATCGCTGGATTGACCCATGCGGCGTGATCACGCGACAGGAAGGGGCTGAGGAGAACCCTTTCATGGGCAACCGATTGATCATCTCTGACAACCGTGAGGACCCGGGCAACCCGCTGGTGCTCGACGGCGAGGCTATCGACGCTGCGGCGCAGGACCCGCTGGCGATCGGAAAGCTGATGGTGGATCAGGTGTGGGCAGAGGGAACCGACCCCACCGGTGGAGGCCTGTACTACGAGCGCAACAGCAACCAGCACCGCCGGTTGCAGGTCTTCGAGACAGGTAGCGAGGACTTCATGACCGGCGGCTGGGTGCGGGTGCTGGCCAGCGCCGAGCAGGTGCGCAAGGAGCGTCCTGGCATGGAGCGTGCTGCCAAAGCGGGACTGGTGAGGATCCATGGCACCCACCGAGGCGTGCTGCTGGTGGAGTTCCTGGACGTTCCCTGGGGCTGAGCAGGCACCGCAGGGCTCCGGTCGGCGACGGCCGTGCTTCAGCGTGCCACGGCGCTGCCGTGGCGTGCATCGGCCAGCCGCCGCCGCCCTCCGCTCCGGGCCGGTGTGGGGGTGGGCAGGCATGGCCGTTCTCCCGCGGCTGCGGTGGCGGAGCCGCCTCCAGCCGGTAGGGGTTGGGGCGAGGCCCCAGGTTTCCTCGCACGGCTGCGCGGCCAGCTTGGCATTCAACGCTGAATCTGGCGGCCTTGCTTATCAGCTTTCTGATCGATCAGCGGATGGCTTTACTTTGCGTAGATCCATTGCCCCACAGCCGCTCTGCCCGCTCCTCAGTGCGTTTGCACTGGTAGAATAAGAGCTGCGCCAAAGGCCACGAGCCCATCGCCTGCGGCACCTCTCCGAATCAGTAATCCTCGGACAACTTGCCCCGTTCGTTTGCTCTGTAGCCCATGAGCTTGTCCTCTGCTGCAGTGGCCCAGGCCGCTGCATTGCCACTTCCACCTCTCCTGCCGCCGCCGGTGCTGGCCCATCGCTCGGTCGTCATCGTCGCGGCCGATGGTCGCGATCTCTCCTGGCCTCAGGAGCGCATCGCCGCCGCTCTCCTCCAGCGCAGTGCCGGCCGGCCTGTCCATCTGTTGCTGCATGGCGGTGCCCGTGGGGCCGATCAGGCCATCGGCCGTGCCGCCCATCAGCTCGGCTGGCGGGTCCAGTCCCTCGCGGCCGAGTGGCGTCGTTATGGCCGCTGTGCAGGGCCCATCCGCAATCGGCGCCTGCTTGAGCAGGCCCTGGTGGAGGCCCAGGCCCACACCTCCCCAGCGTTCAGCGCCTCAGTGCTGGTGATCGCCTTCCCCGGTGGGCCGGGCACGGCCTCGCTCGTCCAGCAGGCCCGCCGCTGCTCCTCCCGGTCCCCAGTGCCGGTGGTGGTGATGGAAGTGCCGCCGCCCTTCTCGCCGGAGCCGCGCGCCGCCTGAGCGGCGGTCGCCGCGCCGTTCTTCCCGTTCCCTCCTCACATCCCCATCCCCATGGCCGTTCTCACCGCCCCCGCCGTACCTCTCACCCCAGCTCTCCCCCAGGCCGCCGGCCCGTCCTGTTCCCTGCAGCGTTCCGGCTCGCTCTGGAAGCTGGGCATCGAGGCCCAGGATCTCACCACTGCCATCGGCCAGCTCGCCGAGTAGCTGGAAGCCGATGACGACGACAGCCGCGCCCAGGCCCTCAGCGAGCTCGAGGCTGCCCTGCTTGCAGAAGAGGGCATCAAGGCCGCCCTGGCGGCCAAGGCCGATGCCACCTACTGGGTGATCGAGCACCTGCGTGGTCAGGCCGCCTACCGCCAGCAGCACGCCAAGCGGCTCACCGAGCTGGCCTGCTCCGATGCCGGCCGGGCCGATGCCCTGGAGGACTCGCTGGTTCTGGTGCTCACCAAGCTGCAGCCCAGCGCCACCCGCTTCTCGTTCCCCCACCACGAGCTCAGCAGCCGCAAGTCACAGGCGGTCGAGATCGAGAACGAGGCCCTGCTCGATCCCTAGTGGCTCAGCGTCAAAACCACCTTCTCGGCCGACAAGGCCGCCATGAAGGCGGCTCTCAAGGCAGGCCAGCAGATCACCGGCGCCCAGCTCGTCTCCCGCCGCTCCTGGCGCATCCACTGACGGCCATAGGCCGTAGGGGCCATAGGCCCCCTCGCATGTGGGGTTCCGGTGGTGCAGCCGGGCCCCTTCTCCTTCCTCCTCACACCATTGCGTCCACCGTCATGACCGTCGCCGCTCCCTCTGCCAACGGCACCAGCCGCACGGCAGCGCCTCGACCCATCCAGCGGCCGCCCTCGGCTCTGGAGCTGATCCGCTCCGCTGACCGCACTGAGGCGCTCCCTCCAGCCGCGCTCGAATCCGCGTCGGCCGCTGTCTCGGTTCAGCCCCCTGGCTTCTCCCCCGAGCAGCTCGCCGCTCTTTCCGCCCCCCTCGATCGGGCCAACGTTCGCCAGCGGGAGCAGGGCCGCAGCCGCGGGAGCTATCTGGAGGGGTGGCAGGTGATCGCGGAAGCCAACCGCATCTTTGGTTTCGATGGCTGGCAGCGGCAGACCATCGCGGTCCGCTGCGTCGCCCAGGCCGAGCGGTTGATCGGTGCCAGAGGCACGAGCCGAGACCAGAAGCCCGGCTGGGGCGTCACCTACACCGCCCGCGTTCGCGTCACCGTCACCGCCGGAGGCCTGACGCCCCTGGTCCGAGAGGGCAGCGGCGCCGGCCACGGCATCGACATGGACCTGGGCCAGGCCCATGAGTCCGCCCTCAAGGAAGCCGAGACCGACGCCATGAAGCGGGCGTTGATGACCTTCGGGAACCCGTTTGGCCTTGCCCTCTATGACATTCATAGTCAGCGGGAGGTGACCAGCTCAGCGGCACCAGAACGCCCAATGGCTCACCCGCGTCAGGCCCAGCAAGCTCCCCAGCACCAGGCAACGGCATCGACACCGGCAGAGCCCCCGGCTCAGGCTGCTGTCCCTGCAGCCCAGCAGGATCCGGGGCTGCTCCCCCTCGATGCGGCCACGATCCGCACGTTGCACGGCGCCATCCGCCAGCTCCCTCGCCCCCTGCTGGAGGCCCTCACCCAGGGCATCCGCAAGCGCTTCTCCATCCCTGAGGAGGCCACGACGATCGCTGATCGGATCCTGCAGAAGCGTCATCACGATTGGATTGAGGCGTTTTTAGTGCAGCACCAAGCTGGTCATCAGCCCGGTTGAGGTCGTCGGTTGCAACCAGCCCGCAGCCGCATCACGACATCGTCTGTGGCTGCGGGGCGCATTCCATTTCAGATCGGCCAGCCATCCTCAAGGAGGTCAACATCCGGGTCGTTGTATCTCTCGACAGCGGCCAGCCAGTCAGGCAGCTCGTCTTTGATCTGCTGCTTCAGCGAGGCAAACTCCTCGGGCTTGACCCACCCTCGCTCGGCCATGAAGGCATAGAACTTCTTGAGGCTGGCGGCATTGGCCTTGACGGTTGTCTTGTTGGACCACATCGCCTTGTGGATGAACCAGTCGCCAAGAAACTCTCCGACAGTGCCAACCCCTTCAGCTGGGGTCACCGTGTCGGCGTAGAGAAGGAAATGATTCAGGTAGAAGTCCAGGTTGGTGCAATGGCTTCTGATTGTTGTCTCGCCAAGGCCAGCCTTTTTGAGCCAACGCCTGAAGTCACCGAGAAGAGCAGCATTCTCCTGGCGGAGCTGTTGACACCGGCTGTCGTAATCCGACTCATCGTCGATCATCAGAGTTCGCTCATCGGTGCTGGCCATGCCGATGCCGGTCGCATCGGCCCTGGTATTCCATCTCAGCTGCCGTCAGAGCGTCAGCAGCTGAGGTGAGCGTTGCAACAGCCTGCAAGCATGGCCCGGTGGCACCGCGGGGAGGCATGAACAAGCCGATCGCTGGCCAGTCCTCCGGAGTGCCGGACAACACAGCCCAGCCCACTGAGGTCCTGGCCGGCTCGATCGAGCGCGTCACCTTCCACAACCCGTCCAACGGCTTCTGCGTGCTGCGGATCAAGGCCCGCGGCCACCGTGATCTGGTCACGGTGGTGGCCGCCAGCAGCTCGGGCAGCTCGTTCCAGGCGATGCAGGGGTAGTGGCTGTTGGTCTGCTTGACGGGGGCGTGGCGCTTGAGGGAATGGGCCGGATTGATCGTGCAGTGGCCGATGGCGACGGCGTAATCGAGCACCTGGCTGATCACGCCTAGGGAGCGCTTGGCGGTTTCGTTGGAACCGCACTTACCGATCCACGGGGGCACGGCCAGGCAGTCCTGAGCGGTGATGGCATCAATGGCCATGCCGCCGATGGCGGGAAAGATGTCCTTGTTCAGCTTCTTGATGACGTCATCGCTGTGCCGCTCCGTCCAGGTGCCGGCCGTTTTGGTGGCGTGCCAGTCGAGTGCGACGGCCTCAAAGGTGAGCTGGGCATGTTTGCCCCAGCGCTGATCTTTGGTGCGTTTCTTGGCATCACAGGGATTGATTCCGTCTTCATAGAGAAGACGTTTCTGCTCATCGCGAATGTCGCGTGCAGCCTTGAGCGAAATCCTGGGGTAGGGCCCGATGCGCAAATCCTGCCGACGGCCGTCCTTGGTGGGCGGGAAGCGGTGCCGCCATAACCAGTACTTGCCGCCGGCGGGGTCGACCTCAAGAAGCAGGCCGCCGCCGTCCGAGACCCGGTACCGCCGAGATCCCTCTGGCAGAGCGCGAACTTCCTTGTCGGTTAGAGCCAAGACCCCATTTACACCACCACCCCAGTTTTTCACCACCACTTACACCACCACAATTTTTTGCTTGCCTGGGTTTTGCCGGGATGCCATGGGACGCCCAAACAGCAGAAAACCCACTGCAGGGCAGTGGGTCTCGGGAATCAGTGGGACGTCACGGGAACCCTTGGGAATCCCCGTTTTGAGCTCTGAAACGGAGAGGGTGGGATTCGAACCCACGGAAGGTTTCCCTTCAAACGATTTCGAGTCGTTCGCTTTCGACCACTCAGCCACCTCTCCAGGCCCCTGGGCCAGCCTGCATCTTACGGAGCGGTCAGCGCGCCGTTCGGCCCGCTGGCCCGCCAGCCTGGCGGCAGGGAGGCTCCGGTTGGCCCAGGTCCACTGAGCCACACCTGCCGCGGCCCGTGGGCCAGCAGGGCGCGATGGTCGGCGGGCCGGGGGCGGAACCCCAGCCACACAGATTCCGCGGCCCTCTCTGAGGAGGCCGCCGGCAAGCCCGCTCGCCAGCTCGCCAGCGACTGCCGATCAGGCAGCAGCAGCCAGCGCTGACGGCCCAGCTGCAGGCGCAGGGCGTGGCTGTCCATGGCCAGAGCCTCCACCGCCAGCCCCCGGCTCGCCAGCCGCTGCCCGGCCGCCAAAGGGGCCGCCCCATCGCCGTAGGCCACCACCCGGGCCGCCAGACGGCTCCAGCAGGCCGGATCAGCGCCCGCCACCGGATCCAGCAGCAAGGTCCAGTCGAAGCGGGCCACCCCGAGGGCCTGGGCCAGCTGGCCGGCCTGGCGGCAGCTGAACCCGTCGGCGCGGGTGCTGACCAGGGCGGCGCGGCCGCGGTGCCGGGCGAGCACCAGGTCACGGGCGGGGCCCCCCACCCCCTGGTGCACCAGCAGCAGCTGGTCGCCGCCCAGCAGCACCAGATGCACCGCCAGCACCCCGACGCCCAGGCCGGCGGCCAGAAGCCGCCGGCGCCGGCCCAGTCCGGGCAGCACCAGGCCCAGCAGGGCCAGCGTGAACAGCAGCACCAGCAGGGGCAGGGGCCGGCCGCTCTGCCACTGGGCCAGGGGAAGGCCGGCGACGGCGTGGGCGAGCTGGTGGAGTAACCCGGCCAGCCAGCCGAGGGGCAGCAGCAACGGCGCCAGCAGGGCCGGCAGCAGCACGGCCACCAGCGCCAGGGCCATGGCCCCGAGGGTGAGTGGCGTGAGCAGCGGGGCCGCCAGCAGGTTGGCCGGCACGGCATAGAGCGGCACCACACCGAAGTGAAGCAGTTGCAGCGGCAGGGTCCAGAGGCTGGCCGCCACCGGCACCGCCAGGGCGGGCGCCAGCCAGGCCGCCCACCGGGGGGCGGTGTTCGAGGAACCACCAGGAAGTCGCCGGACCAGGGCCTGCTCCAGGGGCCTGGCCGTCAGCACCAGGCCGGCGGTGGCGGCGGCGCTCAGCTGGAAACCGACGTCGTGCAGCCAGGCCGGCCGCAGCAGCAGCATGCCCGCCAGGCTCAGGCCCAGGAGTCCGAGGGGGCGGGCCCGCCGGCCGCTTTCGAGCAGCACCAGGGCGATGGCCCCCATCAGCACCGCCCGCACCACTGAGGGCTGGGCCCCGGCCAGCATCAGGAACAGGGCAATGGCGCCACCGCCCAGGGCCAGTCGCGTCCAGCGGCCGAGCCCCCTGCCGATGGCCAGCACCGCCCCCAGCAGGACGCTGAGATGGAATCCCGAGGCCGCCAGAGCATGGGAGAGGCCGGCAACGCGGAAGTCGGCGCGCAGCTCCGCCGGCAGGGGCACCACGGCACTGCCCAGCACCAGGGCCGCCAGCAGGCCGCCCCGTTCCGGACCCGCCCCGACCACGAACCGGTCGGCGATGCTGCGGCGCAGGTCGGCGATCGGGGTGGCGGGCCGGCGCAGCACCTCCAGATGCTCCACCGCCAGGCGGGTCCAGCTGCCCTGGCGGGCCAGGCGCTCGGCCGGCCCGGCCAGCAGCGGATGGGGGGCCGGCCGGGGGCGCCGCAGCTGACCGCTCACCCGCACGCCCCAGCCCTCACGCAACGCCGGACAGGTGCGGAAGCTCAGCTCGCTGCGGCCCCCCGCCGTCTGCAGCAGGACCCGACAGGGTCCGGCCTGACCGGCGGGGGCGGCCTCGGCAGCCGCGCTGGCCACCGGATCACTCAAGAGCTGTCCCGTCAGGATCGCCGGCTGGGGCCCATCCCCACCGGCGAGCAGCCGCAGCGGATCCCCGGCGGTGGGCTGGAGCGGCCGCAGCTGGGCCTGCAGCAGCACCAGGAGCAGCAGCAGCAGCGGCAGCAGGGGGGAACGGAGCATGCTCCAGGGTTCCCGCCGGCGGCGATGGCCCCCGGCGATCGTGCCCCCAGGGGGCGGTGCCGCCGACCAGGCTGGAGAGACTTCTTTACAGCCTGTACAGGTTGGCGAACCACGCCGAAGCACAGGCGCCACCGTCGAGGCAACGCCGGCACCGTTCCCAGGACCGGCGAGGCGAACGCCTGATCAGCCAGAGGGCTGGCCGGAGGGCGCCAGCTGCCCCTGCTGCCATTTCAGGAACAGGCTGGTGACGATCACCGTGATCAGCACGTAGGAGAGGATCCCGGGAACCAGATCGGGCAGGCCTTTGCCGTAGGTCAGGGCCAGCTGGGCCGCCAGACCCGTGTTGCGCATGCCCGTCACCAGGGCCACGGTGCGTCGCTCCAGTGGGTCCGCGCCGGCCAGGCCATAGCCGATCGCCAGGCTGAGCGCGCAGAGGGCGGCCATGGCGACCAGGCCCACCAGATTCTGCTGCAGAAAGGGCAGCAGCTGCTTACCGCTGAGCACCACCAGCGCCACCATCATCAGCAGCAGCAGCACCGTGGCCAGGCTGCCGAGGGCCTGGCTGCAGCGCTGGGCCAGCTGCGGCTTCCATTGGCCCAACAGGATGCCGGCGATCACCGGCAGCACCTGCACCTTCAGCACCTGGGCCGCCACCTGGGCCGGGGTGATTCCCCACTCCACCATCTCCCAGCCGCGCAGTCCGGCGCCGGTACGGAACACGACCTCCAGCAGCGGAATCGTGACGATGGCCAGCAGCGCCGCCGCAATCTGCAGCCGCGCCGCGAGCTCGGCGGTGCCGCCACTGCTGCGCACCCGGAACAGGATCAACGGGGCGCTGGGACAGGCCAGCATCAGGCCCATGGCCACCCAGGCCGGCCGGCTCACAAGGCCATGCAGGGGCAGCAGCACCAGCGCCAGACCCGCCAGGGGCACCAGCAGGCAGGTGCCGAGCACCACGCGCCAGAGGAAGGCGGGGCGATCCCTGAGCAGCAGGAACGGGTACTGCTTCAGCCCCAGACCGAGGCTGAACATCAGGGTCACGATGGTGGCCGTGACAAGAAGGGAGGCGGCCTGGGGCATGGAGGTCAACCGAGAGGGGAACCGATCACCAGCAGCGCAAACGCGACAACACCGATGAGTGTGAGTGCGATGGCCGTCAGGGTGCTGATCGAACGCTGATCGGCATAGAGAAAGTCGTCACGCCGGATTAGCTTGAGTGTGCGCAGGTGCTGGCGGGTGGCCGCCGCCATCGCCAGGATGCCGACCAGAATGAACCCCATGGACACCAGCCGCACACTCAGGCCGGCATGGGCACTGCGATCGAAGCGGCTGCTGTTGATGGCGCCGATGATCTTGTCGAGGCCGAAGCCGAAGCTGATCAGCGAGAGGCAGGTGCGGATCCAGGCCATCAACGTGCGCTCGGCGGCCGCCCGGTTGCGCTCCTTGGCCAGTTCGTTGTTGAGGTTCGCCATCAGGAATAAGAGGTGTCGGTGGGAGAACCCGGCTGGTTCTGTTGGCGCTGGGCCTCCTCGAACTTCAGCTCCAGTTCCACTTCCCGGCCCAGGAAGATGTTGAGGAAGGTGCGGATCACGGCGATGACTCCCAGTTGGATCAGGTTCTGGTTGGAGGGTGCCGTGGTGGTGGCGACGATATCGGCGGCCAATTGAAACTCCAGGGCCATCGACAGCCAGCTGCCGAAGGTGAGCCGGAGGCTGTTGAATCGCCGCCCCTGGGATTGGCGCCCGTGGCCCAGGAGCTGCGACTGGCGCAGGGTCTGACGAACGCTGAGGCGCAGCGTGGCCGCAAACCCCAGCGCCACGCACACCAGCGACACGCCCTCCAGCAAGACCCGCAGTCCGATGGCGAAGCGGTCGATCCACTCCAGCAGCGGGATGTCCAGCATGGTTCAGCTCCTCACGAGACAACGAAAGCCCATGTGGCAGGTGGAGGTGTCGATCCCCTGGGCCATGCGAGCGGCGGGCCGGTAGCGGCGGCAGTAGCTCGGAGCACAGAGAAAGGACCCGCCCTTCACCACCTTGCGGGGAAGACGGCCGTGCTGGGAGCCGAGATCGATGCTGGCTTGCCGGCAACATCCCCCGGGCTGGTCGACGGTGGCGGCGTGGGTGCCGTACCAGTCGTCGGTCCACTCCCAGACGTTGCCGATCATGTCGAGCAGGCCGTAGCCGTTCGGCGGGAAAGCCCCCACCGGCGAGGTGCGCTCCCAGCCGTCGAGCAGGCTGTTGTGGTGCGGGAAGTCCCCCTGGAAGGTGTTGGCCATGGGCCGGCCGCCGGGATGCAGCTCGTCCCCCCAGGCGAATTCGCCCTGCTCCCTGCCGCCGCGGGCGGCCCATTCCCACTCGGGCTCAGCCGGCAACTGCTTGCCGGCCCAGGCCGCATAGGCCGCCGCATCGGCGTGGGCCACGTGCACCACGGGGTGGTGGTCCCGGGCCCTGATGGAGCTGCCCGGGCCTTCGGGATGGCGCCAGCAGGCCCCCGGCAGGTACTGCCACCAGCGGTAGGGATCACCCGTGCCGATCGGTCCGGGCGGTGGCACGAACACGATCGAGGCCGGCGCCAGCAGCTCCGGCAGGGCGTCGGGATAGGCGGCCGGATCGGCCGGCTGCTCGGCCACGGTGACGTGGCCGGTGGCCTTGACGAACTTGCGGAACTGGGCGTTGGTGACCGGAGCGCGGTCGATCCAGAACCCCGCCACCGCCACCCGGTGGGCCGGGGCCTCCTCCGGGTAGTGGTGGTCGGAGCCCATCAGGAAGGAACCTGCGGGGATCCAGACCATGTCCCGCGCCGGGGGGCGCCCCGGCGTCATGACAGCGGCCTGCACAGTGACGGGCCCCTCAGTGGCCGCCGCTGGCGGCGGAGGCCAGCTTCTCCATCACATCCCCCAGCGAGAAGCTGGCCGCTTTCTGGCGGGGTGGATAGGCCTGGAACGTGGCCAGGAAGCGACCCACGATCGTCTGGGCCGGCACCAGGGCAAAGGCGTGGTCGAGCATCCAGTCCCAATAGGTGTTGGAGGTGACGTCCGCCCGTTCGTAGGGGTCGGTGAGCAGGTTGAAGATCTTCGGCAGGCGCAGAACGATGAACGGCTCGGCCCAGATCTGGCAGGTGCCGGGCTGGCGCTGCTCCATGAACACGAACTTCCAGTTGTCGTAGCGCAGGCCGGTGAGATCGCCGTCGTCGGAGAAGTAGAAGAATTCCACCCGGGGGCTCTTGTCGCTCTGGCCGGTCCAGTAGTCGAGCATGTTGTAGCCGTCCAGGTGGATCTTGAAGGTCTTGGCGCCCACCGTGTGGCCCTCAAGGAGCTTCTGCTTGATCTCCGGTTCGCCAGCGGCCGCCAGCAGCGTGGGCAGCCAGTCGAGATGGCTGACGATGCCGGTGAACAGGGTTCCCGGGGCGATCTTGCCTGGCCAGCGCACCAGGGCCGGCACCCGATAAGCCCCTTCCCAGTTGGAGTTCTTCTCGTTGCGGAAGGGGGTCATGCCGGCATCGGGCCAGCTGTTCATGTGGGGCCCGTTGTCGGTGCTGTACATCACGATCGTGTCATCGGTGACGCCCAGCTCATCGAGCAGGTCGAGCATCTCGCCGATGCAATTGTCGTGATAGATCATCACGTCGTGGTACTCCGACTGCCACCGCCCCGCCTGGCCGACGTCCTGGGGACGGGCATGGGTGCGGAAGTGCATGTGGGTGGTGTTGAACCACACGAAGAAGGGCTCTCCCGAGGCCACGGCATCGCGGATGAAGCGCTTGGCTTCGACGAGGAACTCCTCGTCGCAGTTCTGCATCCGCTGCTTGGTGAGCGGACCGGTGTTCTCGATGCGCTGGGTGCCATCGCCGTTGGCCCAGCTGTGCAGCACGCCGCGGGGGCCGAAGTTCTTCTTGAAGTCGGGGAAGTCTTCCGGCTTGGGATAGTCGGGCAGTTCCGGCTCCTCCTCGGCGTTGAGGTGGTAAAGGTTGCCGAAGAACTCATCGAAACCGTGCATCGTCGGCAGATGCTCGTCGCGGTCGCCGAAGTGGTTCTTGCCGAACTGGCCGGTGCGGTAGCCCAGGGGCTGCAGCAGCTCGGCGATGGTGGGATCCTCGGCGCGATAGCCGATTTCGGCACCCGGCAGACCCACCTTGCTGAGGCCGGTGCGGAACACGCTCTGGCCGGAGATGAAGGCCGCCCGGCCGGCGGTGCAGCTCTGCTCGGCGTAGTAATGGATGAAGCGGCCGCCCTCGGTGGCGACCCGGTCGATGTTGGGGGTCTGGTACCCCATCAGGCCGTCGCTGTAGCAGCTGAGGTTGCTCTGGCCGATGTCATCGCCCCAGAGGATGAGGATGTTGGGCTGACCGTTGGGCATGGCGGGGAACACCCGGCGGGTGAGGAAGTGGGCTAGGAAGAGGGCTCAGGTCCCCCGATGTCACGTGACGGACGCCACGCCTTCGGGGGACATGCCCCTAAAGGATGCACAGAGCGGAGCGATCCGAACACTCAAAAAGTGCGGTTCCGCTGCTCCCGTCTCCCGTTCCATCCAGGACATCGCCCGCCTGGAAGGGGTGCTCAGCAGCCTGCTGCCCGTGCAGCTCACCCAGCTCGCCGGAGGACAGCTCCGTAGCGAGCTGCTGGCCCTCGACCTCGGTGCGCTCCAGGTCCTGCGGCTGCGCTTCGACCGGCCCCTGCACGGGGGTGGGCCCAAACCCAAAGGCCGCCAACTGATCGCCCTTGACCTCGAGGAGAACCCCGGCCAGAGCGTGATGCGCTCCCATGGGCTGGAGCTGCCGGCCACGGCGTTCTTCGGCCTGGCCGCCGGCGGGGAGATCCACCTCACCACCCCCGAACGCTGCAGCCTGGCGTTGCTGAGCCTGGATCGGGAGAGGTTCCTGCAGTGGGCCTGCGAGCTGGGCGCGCCGGGCCTGGAGGAGCCGCTGGAGGGTGTCAACTGGCAGGCGATCGATCCGCGGCGCTTCGAACGGGTGAAGGCCTGCCTGCGCCGGATCTTCCGCCTTGCCGTGCGGTCTCCCGCCCTGATGGAGGATCCGACGACCCGCCGGCGGCTGTGCGGAGATCTGGTGCCCCTGCTGGTGGAGGCCCTGGTGCACCGCAGCGGCCACGGCGGGCGGCTGGCCCGGCCGCCGGCTCGGATCGAGCTGGTGAAGGCCGCCCAGGCCTGGATGGCGGAGCATCCCCACGAGCCGATCAGCCTCGATGGGCTCTGCCGCCAGGTGGTGGCCGGTCGGCGCAGCCTGCTGCAGGGATTCCAGGAGCACCTGGGCATGGGCCCGATGGCCTACCTCAAGATCCGTCGCCTGCACGGCGTGCGCCAGGCCCTGCTGCGTGCCGATCCGCAGGCGACGACGATCTCCCAGCTGGCCGCTCAGTGGGGATTCATGAACGCGGGGCACTTCGCCCGCGACTACCGCGCCCTCTTCGGCGAGCCTCCCAGCACGAGCCTCAGGGCAGAGGGTGCCAACCGCTGAGACGCGCCCGGGCACCGCCGGTGCCGGCGAGTCTGCTTAAGATCCCGTCCATGAATGACCGACCCAGCCGCCTGGTTCGAATCCTGGCGGGCCTGGCCCTGGCCTCGCCTGCCCTCTGGGCGGAGGCCGCTCAAGCCGCACCGGCACCGGAGCGCCCGTCCCAGGCCACCTGGATCGGCCAGGAGCTGCGCCTGCCGACTGGGGCCCCAGCCTTCGCGGCCGCGCCTGAGACGGCCCAGGCCGATCCGGTACCAGGGGAGTCGGCCCCGGCCGTGAACCCCTGGAGCGGCACCGTCGAGCTCTACGGCTTCGCACCCCTGCGCACCCTTGGCACCACCACGATCCGGGGCCAGGAGGCGGAGGTGGACCAGGACCTGGGGGAAGTCCTCGACATCCTGCGGTTCGCCGCCTCCGCCCGCGGCAGCATCGAAAAGGACCGGGTGGGCCTGCAGGCCGACCTCTGGTACACCAGCCTGGGCGACTCGGCGGCGCGCCTGGTCGGCCCCCGGCAGTTGTTCACGACGACGGCCGATGTGGGCCAGACCCTGGGGATCTACGACGTCGCCCTCCGCTACCGGTTCGGCGAGCGGGAATCGGCGATCGGCAAGCCCGGCACGTACTCGGTGATCCCCTATGCCGGTATCCGGCTCATCGATGGCCGCCTGAATCTGGCCGCCTCCCTCGATGGCCCCTTGGGCCGCACCCTGCTGGAGCCCACCCGCAACTTTCAGCGCACCTGGGTGCAGCCCCTGGTGGGCACCCAGGCCACCGTCTTCCTCTCCCCGCGGCTGCGGGCCTTCGCCCGGGGCGATATCGGCGGCTTTGGTCTGGCCGGCCAGCAGGACCTCAGCGGCAATGCCCAGGTGGGCCTGGGCTATGCGATCGGGGACAACACCGATCTGAACCTGTCCTGGCGCTACATGGGCCTGAAATGGAACAACGGGGACCAGCAGGCCAACGGCTTTTCCGTCAACATGAATGGCATCGAAGTGGGCGTGAAGTTCTTCTTCGGCGGCGCTCCCAGGGGCACGGCGGTGGCCAGCACGCCGGCGACCCAGGCCACGCCAACGGCACCCTGAGCCTCAGAAACTCGGCAGCTTGAGCATCAGCTCACACAGCTGGGGGCTGGGCAGCTCCTGACCCAGAAGGGGGGCCACCAGGGCGGCCAGGGGCCGCAGCCGGCAGGGCCAGATGGCCCGCTCGGTGAGGCGGCCGGCCTGGAAGGCGCCGAGCACCAGCACCCCCACCAGCAGGGTGCGCTTCACGCCGCCGGCGGGGTCAGCAGGGGGAAGCCCAGGGCCCGGCGCTCCTCCAGCCAGGCCTCCGCCACCTGCCGCGCCAGATGGCGGATGCGGCCGATGGTGGCGGTGCGCTCGGTCACCGAGATCACGCCGCGGGCCTCGAGCAGGTTGAAGGTGTGGCTGCACTTGAGCACGTGGTCGAGGGCCGGGGCCGGCAGCCCCGCCGCCACCAGATCGGCGGCCTCGGCCTCATGCAGGGCGAACAGTTGCAGCAGGCGTTCGGGGTTGGAGGCCTCGAAGTTGTAGGTGCACTGGCCCTTCTCGAAGGGCAGCCAGATGTCGCCGTAGCTGCGCTCGCCGTTCCAGCGCAGGTCCCAGATGCTCTCCACATCCTGGAGGTACATCGCCAGGCGCTCGAGGCCGTAGGTGATCTCGATCGACACCGGCCGGCAGTCGAGGCCGCCGCACTGCTGGAAATAGGTGAACTGGGTCACCTCCATGCCGTCGAGCCAGACCTCCCAGCCCACGCCCCAGGCCCCGAGGGTGGGGGATTCCCAGTTGTCCTCGACGAAGCGGATGTCGTGATCAGCGGCGTGGATGCCGAGGGTTTCCAGCGAGGCCAGGTAGGTCTCCTGGATGGCATCCGGGGAGGGCTTGATCAGCACCTGGTACTGGAAGTAGTGCTGGGCCCGGTTGGGGTTGTCGCCGTAGCGGCCGTCGGTGGGGCGCCGACAGGGCTCGGGGTAGGCCACCGCCCAGGGCTCTGGGCCGATCGCCCGCAGCACGGTGTGGGGGCTCATGGTGCCGGCGCCCTTCTCGGTGTCGTAGGGCTGCAGGATCAGGCAGCCCTGGTCGGCCCAGAACCGGTTGAGGCTGGCGATGATGTCCTGGAAAAGCATGGTGCGCCGGTCGGGTTCTGGCCAGGACGGCAGGAAGGGTGGCTCGATGCTGCCAGATCGGTGTTCCCGGATCGCGGCAGCCAACCCCTCAGGCCTGCAGTTCCAGCAGCCCCATCAGGCCGCCGGCCAGGGGGCGGTGGCGTGCCTTGGCGAAACCGGCATCCCGAGCCAGTTGCTCCTGGACGGGGGCGGTGGGGAAGCGGGCCAGGCTCTCCTCCAGATAGGCGTATTGCTCCGGCAGGCCCACGGCACGGGCGGCCGGCACCACCAGGCGGCGCAGGTAGAAGCGCTGGAAGGCCGCCGGCACCGAGGCCGGATCGGGCCGGTTGAAATCCAGCACCACCGCCTGCCCGCCTGGCCGCAGCAGGCGCCGCAGCTCCACCAGACCGGCGGCGGGGTCGGCCAGGTTGCGCAGGCCATAGGCCATCACCGCCCCATCGGCCCAGCCGTCGGCCAGGCCGGTGGCCAGGGCATCGCCCTGCTGCCACTGCAGCGGCAACCAGGGCTGGCGGGCGGCGCGGCGGCGGGCGATGTCCAGCGGCGCAGCCGCCGCATCAAGGCCCAGCACCAGGCCCCCGGGCCTGACGCGGGAGGCCAGCACCAGGGCCAGATCACCGGTGCCGCAGCAGAGATCCAGCAGGCGCTGGCCGGGGCGGGGGCGCAACCCCAGCAGCGCCTGCCGCTTCCAGAGCCGATGCAACCCCAAGCTGAGCAGATCGTTCAGCTGGTCGTAGCGGGGGGCGATGGCGTCGAACAGATCGCTGATCTGCCCAGGATCAACTGTTGCCAAGGCGGGGGGTCAGGGAGTCATCCCAGGGCAGCACGATGGCATCGAGGCTGACACCGGCCGGTTCACCGTCGGGGGAAGTCAGGCCGCGGGCTTCGAGTCGGACCGGGCTGGTGAAGGTCAGCACCATCACGGTGGCCAGACCCACGGCCGCCGAGCAGACCATGCAGCCGGCCAGCATCAGGGAGAATTCGCGGCGGTCGGTGGCGGCCTGCAGCAGCTGCAAGGCCCAGGCCACCAGGGCGATCACCACGACCACAGCCACCAGCGCGATCGCCGTGAACACCGGCGTTGGCAGTAGCAGGAAGGCGTTCACCGATGCACCACGAACCACGAACGTTGTTCAATGTTACGGCGAGTGAAGCGACGGCTGCGATCGGGTCGCCCTGGCCGCTTCAGGCCGTGGGCAGCGGGGACAGCAGCGGCCGGAGCGGCAAGCCCCGCCGCAGCAGATCTTGTTTGATCTCTTCCACCGTGAGCACCCCGTCATGGAGCAGGGAGGCGAGCAGGGCCGCCGAGGCACCGGCCACCTCCAGGGCGGCGGCGATGTGGTCGATGCAACCGGCGCCGCCGGAGGCGATCACAGGCACCTCCACGGCCTCGACCACAGCCCGGGTGAGGGCGAGGTCGTAGCCCGCCTGGGTGCCGTCGCCATCCATGGAGGTGAGCAGGATCTCGCCGGCGCCGAGTTCCACCACGCGCCGGGCCCAGACCACCGCATCAAGGCCGGTGTTCTCCCGCCCGCCCTTGACGAAAACATCCCAGGCCGGCGGCTCATCCCCCTGGCAGGGGCGGCGACGGGCATCGATGGCCACGACGATGCACTGGCAGCCGAAGCGGTCGGCCCCGGCCGCCACCAGCTCCGGGGTGCGGACCGCGGAGGAGTTGAGGCTCACCTTGTCGGCACCGGCCCGCAGCAGCTCGGTGATGCCCTCGACGCTGACGATGCCGCCACCGACGGTGAAGGGGATCGTCACCGCCTCGGCGGTGCGTTGCACCATGTCCACCAGGGTGGCGCGGCCCTGGTGGCTGGCGGCGATGTCGAGGAAGACCAGCTCGTCTGCGCCGGACACGCTGTAGCGGCAGGCCAGTTCCACCGGGTCGCCGGCATCCCGCAGTCCCACGAAGTTGATGCCCTTGACCACCCTGCCCCCGGCCACGTCGAGACAGGGGATGATCCGCTTGGCTACCACAGGTTCGCTGTTAGGGTTGCGCGACTTTCTTATCGCGCCGGACATGGCCCAGGCTGGCATCACCATCGGTTCGAAGGTGCGGGTGACCCGCGTGCGCGATCGGATCCCGGCCGGTCTTGTGGCCGCCCTCAAGGCCGATGCCACCGGCACGGTGAAGGACTTCCGTGTCACCGACGGCACCGGCGTCGGTGTGGTGGTGGAGCTCAGCGGCGGCACCACCACCTGGTTTTTTGACGACGAGATCACCCCTGCCTGAGACGGCCCACCCATGAGCCAGAGCCCCGAAACCAGCGCCGGCTCCCCAGGCGTCTCCGGTGGCGCCCGGCAGCTGCTCGGCATGAAGGGCGCCACCGGCACCTCCAACATCTGGAAGATCCGGCTGCAGCTGATGAAGCCCGTCACCTGGATCCCCCTGATCTGGGGGGTGATCTGCGGGGCGGCGGCCTCCGGCAACTTCCACTGGACCCTGCCGGAGGTGGGGGCGTCGGTGTCCTGCATGCTGATGAGCGGGCCGCTGCTGGCGGGCTACACCCAGACGATCAACGACTACTACGACCGCGAGATCGACGCGATCAACGAGCCCTACCGGCCGATTCCCTCCGGGGCCATTCCCCTGGGCCAGGTACGTCTCCAGATCGTGGTGCTGCTGCTGGCCGGGCTGGCGGTGGCCTGGGGCCTGGATGTCTGGGCCGGCCACACCACGCCGGTGCTGCTGCTGCTGGCCCTGGGCGGGTCCTTCGTCAGCTACATCTATTCGGCGCCCCCGCTGAAGCTGAAGCAGAACGGCTGGCTGGGCAACTATGCCCTGGGCGCTAGCTACATCGCCCTGCCCTGGTGGGCCGGCCAGGCCCTGTTCGGCCAGCTCACCTGGGCCACGGCCCTGCTCACCCTGGCCTACAGCCTGGCGGGCCTGGGGATCGCCGTCGTCAATGATTTCAAGAGCGTCGAAGGCGACCGGGCCCTGGGTCTGCAGTCCCTGCCCGTGGTGTTCGGCATCCAGCGGGCCAGCTGGATCAGCGCCGGCATGATCGATCTCTTCCAGCTGGCGATGGTGGCGGTGTTGATCGCCATCGGCCAGCACTTCGCCGCCGTGCTGCTGGTGCTGCTGATCATTCCCCAGATCACCTTCCAGGACATCTGGCTGCTGCGGGATCCCGTCGCCTTCGATGTGAAGTATCAGGCCAGCGCGCAGCCGTTCCTGGTGCTGGGCATGCTCGTGACCGCCCTGGCGATCGGCCACAGCGACCTGACCCTGCCATGACCAGGGTGGGTCCGTCCTCGGCCACCACCGGCCCCCGCCAACCCGGCGAGCCACCGTCAGCCAGGCCAGCGCGCCGTTCCAACTGGCGTCTGCTCGGGCCTGGCCTGGCCGCGGTCGCCGCCGGAGGAGTGGTGGCCGTGGGGCAGACGACCCTGGTGCGCGGCCTCGACGGACTGCTGCCGGACGCCGGACGCATCACCAGTTTCAACCGGCCGGGGACGATCACGATCCTGTCCTCCGACGGCCAGGTGGTGCTCAAGAAGGGCCCGGCCACCCGCGAGAAACTGCCCGCGGGCAAGATGCCGCTGCTGATCCAGCGTGCCTTCGTGGCGGCCGAGGACCGCCGCTTCTACCAGCACGACGGCATCGATCTTCTCGGCATCAGCCGGGCCATGCTGCGCAACCTGCAGCAGGGCGCCGTGGAGGAGGGGGCCAGCACGATCACCCAGCAGCTGGCCCGCACCGTCTTCCTGAGCCAGGACCGCACGATCGTGCGCAAGCTCAAGGAGGCGGCCCTGGCCGGGAAGATCGAGCGCCAGCTGAGCAAGGCGCAGATCCTTGAGCAGTACCTCAATTACGTGTACCTCGGCTCCAGCGCCTATGGCGTCTCCGATGCCGCCTGGATCTACTTCTCCAAACGCCCCGACCAGCTCACCCTGCCGGAAGCCGCCCTGATCGCCGGCCTGCCGCCGGCCCCATCGGTGTATTCCCCGCTGGTGAATCCGGAGGTGGCCCTGCGGCGGCGCTCGGTGGTGCTGGGTCGCATGCGGGAGGCGGGTTTCATCGACGACGCCCAGCTGCAGCGGGCCGAGGCCGCCCCCCTGGCGCTGAAGCCGGCCGAGCCCAAATACTTCTATAACCCGGCCCCCTGGTACACCAGCTGGCTGGAGCAGGAACTGCCCAAGGTGCTCAGCAAGGAGCAGCTGGAGGTGGGAGGCCTGACGATCCGCAGCGGCCTGAATGCGGCCTGGCAGGCCGAGGCCCAGAAAACGATCGACTATTACGCCAGCGGCAGCATGGAAGGGGCCTTGGTGGCCATGGAACCTGGCACCGGCCTGGTGCGGGCGATGGTGGGCGGCAACGACTTTGAGAAAACCCAGTTCAACCGGGCCTCCCAGGCCCTGCGCTCCCCGGGCTCCACCTTCAAGCTGTTCGTGTATCTCACGGCCCTGAAACTGGGCATGAAGCCCGAAGACACGGTGCTGGATTCCGCCCGGTGTTTCGGCGGCTACTGCCCCAAGAACTTCGGCAACCGGTACATGGGCTCGGTGAGTCTGGCCACGGCGTTGCAGAACTCCCTCAACATCGTGGCGGTGGGGCTGCTGCAGAAGCTCGGTTACGACCCGGTGATCGCCACCGCCAAGAGCCTCGGCATCCACCGGGAGCTGGGGCGTTATCTGTCGATGGCGATCGGCTCCAACGACCAGACGGTGCTCGACATGACGGCGGCCTACGCGGCGCTGGTCAACCGCGGGGTGTACATCCAGCCGCTGCCCTTCGAGGAGATCTTCGGACCGGATGGGGAGCTGCTCTGGTCACGCCGGGCCAACGGCCCCCGCGGCACCCGGGCGGTGAGCAGCGACATCGCCGACGCGATGGTGTGGATGCTGCAGCAGGTGGTGCTGGGCGGCACCGGCGGCGGCGCCGCCCTGGCCGACCGGCCGGTGGCCGGTAAGACGGGCACCTCCGAGGGCGCCCGGGACCTGTGGTTCATCGGTTCGATTCCCCAGCTCACCACCGGCGTCTGGCTCGGGTTCGACAACAACCAGGGAACAGGCACCACCAGCGTCCTGGCCACCTACGCCTGGCGGGCGTTCATGGAGCCGGTGACCAAGGGGATGCCGGTGCAGACGTTCCCGCCCAAGCCCGTGCTCACCGGCAGCTTCAAGCCGGTGCGCAGCCAGAAACCATCCCAGCCCGACGCCACTCCCAACGCCTGGGGCAATCAAGACAGCCAGCGCTGGGAACCACCGCCGCAGGAGCCCAGCCGCACCAGCCCACCCGCCCAGGAGCTCCCCAGCGAGCGGCCGCCGGCCGACAGCGAGCCGACCCAGCCGTCGCCACCGAACAATCCCGTGGCCGCCCCCCGCTCCCGCGATGCGGCCGTGCCGCCGCCAGCCCCACCGGCGGAGGTACCGGCGCCCCTGCCACCACCGCCCCCCGTCGCCGCGCCGCCACCGCCTTAGGCGGGCGCGCCAGGGGCCTGCAGCACCGCCGCATAGAAGCCGTCGCCGCCGCCCCGTTCCGCCTCGGGCGGTTCCGGCCACCACTGGCGCTCCTGCAGCAGCGACCACTCCGGATGGCACTGCAGCAGCCCATGGATGAGGGCGCCGTTCTCACGGGGTTCCACGGTGCAGGTGGCATAGACCAACCGGCCAGCGGGGGCCAGCAGGGGCAGCAGCGCCTCCAGCAGCTGGCGCTGCAGTTGCACCAGACCATCGATGGCATCAGGGGTGATCCGCCAGCGGGCATCCGGGTGGCGGGCCAGGGTGCCCAGACCGGAGCAGGGAGCGTCCAGGAGGATGCGATCGAAGTGGGCCCGCCAGTGGGGCTTGGCCTCCGCCAGGGCGGTGGCGTCGATCGCCAGTGAACGGATCGTCGTGAGTCCGAGGCGCTCGGCGTTGCGATCCAGCCGCCGCAGCCGGGCTTCGGAGCTGTCCAGTGCCCACACCTCCCCCTGGTCGCCGATCAGCTCCGCCAGGTGGGTGCTCTTGCCGCCGGGGGCGGCGCAGGCATCCAGAATCCGCTGGCCGGGCTGGGCCTCCAGCAGGGGAGCGATGGCCTGGGCACTGCGGTCCTGCACGCACCAGAGCCCCTCGGCGTAGCCGGGCAGGTCGCGGGGATCGCCGACCCGCTCCAGCAGGGTGAGACCGTGGGGCGCACCGGGCAGGGCGCGGGCGGCCACGCCGGCGGCCGTGAAGCGCTCCAGCAGCTCGTCGCGGCTGGTGCGCAGGGGGTTGGCGCGCAGATCGAGGGCCGGCACCGCGTTGCAGGCCAGGGCAAAGGCCTCGGCCCGCTCGGGCGGCAGCCAGCCCAGCAGCTCGGCGCTGAGCCAGGGGGGCAGGGAGCGGCGCAGGGCCAGGGCGGCGGCGGCATCGGCCGGCAGCACCAGGCCGTCCCAGGGCTCGTGGCAGGATACGCTGCCGGCCGGCCGCTCGCGCCGCCGCAGCAGGGAGCGCAGCATCCCGTTCACCACCGGCGCCAGACGGGCCAGGCCGACGCGCTTGGCCAGGGCCACGGTGGTGCTCACCGCCGCAGCCGCCGGCACCCGATCGCTGAACAGGAGCTGGTAGAGCCCCACGTGCAGCAGCCAGCGCAGGGCCGGTGGCTGGCGCAGGGCCGACACCTTGCCGAGGGCGTCGATCCAGCCGTCCAGCAGCAGCCGCTGGCGGATGGCGCCGTAGGCGATCTCGGTGGCCAGGCCGCGGTCGGCCGGCGACAGCCCGCCACCGGCGCGGGCCAGGCAGGCCAGCTCGCGCTCGAGGGCGGCATCGGCGTAGGCACCGGCCGCAACCGCCTGCAGCACCTGCCAGGCCAGCTGCCGGGAGGCCAGGCCGGGAATGGTGTCGCCGGGGACGGTGTGGCTGGCGTGAATCGGCGGGCTCCCGAAACAGTTCACTCCGTTGTACAGGAGGGCTCGACCGCCAGCACCAGTTCCAGGGGAGGGCGCCAGCGGTGCCGGGCCAGGGGTAGGCGGCCGTCGGGGGCGACGGCGATGCCCTCGGCCAGCAGCAGCTCGCGCTGCATCCAGTCGCTGCCCTCACGGCCGGGGCCCATGGCGATGCGCCCCTGGGCGTTCACCACCCGCTGCCAGGGCACGTCCGAGGGCAGGGGCAACCGCCGCAGGGCCCAGCCCACCTGGCGGGCGCAGCCGTAGGCACCGATCAACTCGGCCACCTGGCCGTAGGTGGCCAGCTGCCCGTGGGGGATGCGGCCCACCATCGCGTAGACGCGGCGGTCGAAGGGATTCCCATGGTCGGCAGCAACCCTGGCCATGACCGTGAAGCTGGCAAGGTCGATGATGGCGTTTTACCAGGCCCATGCCGCTGCTGCCCCGCCGCTTCGAGCGCCTGCGCGCGGTGCTCGATCGCCGCATGGGGGATCTGACGCTGCTGCTGGAGCAGGTGGACAAGCCCCACAACCTCTCGGCGATCCTGCGCAGCTGCGATGCGGTGGGGGTGCTCGAAGCCCATGCCGTCAGCCTCCCGGGGCGCACGCCCACCTTCAACCGCACGGCCCTGGGCAGCCAGAAGTGGGTGGCGCTGCACCGGCACCGGAGCAGCAGCGACGCCATCGCCCAGCTCAAGGCCAGCGGCTTCCGGCTCTTCGGCACCCACCTGGGGGCCGACGCGGTGGACTACCGCGACTGTGACTTCACCGGACCCACGGCCTTCGTGCTGGGGGCGGAGAAGTGGGGACTGGGCGAGGAGACGGCGGCGGCGATCGACCAGGCGATCGTGATTCCGATGGTGGGCATGGTGCAGTCGCTCAACGTGTCGGTGGCGACCGCGATCCTGCTGTTCGAGGCCCTGCGGCAACGGCAGGCGAAGGGCTGCCTGCCCAGTCAGGGCGAGGGGGTGGCCCCGGAGCGTTATGGGCCGCTGCTGTTCGAGTGGGCCTACCCCCAGGTGGCCGACTGGTGCCGCCGCGAAGGCCGCCCCTACCCCGCCCTCAGCCCCGAGGGCGCCATCCTCGAGGAGCTTCCGCGGGGGGTGCGTCTCCGCTGCTGATCGGGCCGCCATCCGCTGAGCAGGCCAGGAGCTCAGGTGCCACGCCAACAGACAGCTCAGGGAGAGTTCTGAAGTTGACGCGTTGCATTGAGGTCGTCGATGTAATAGGCGATCGCCTGCCTAAGCAGCTCGGTGCGCCGCGCAGCGTCCAGGGGAAGGGGACTACGGGAGGCCTCGGAAATCTTGACAATGTGGACAATAAACTCCTGACCAGGCCTATCGATGACTTCCTGAACTCGCAGAAGCGGTAGAAATCCACAGGCCTGCAGATCCTCTATGATCAGCAGGAAACTGTAAGGATTGAAGACAAAGCTGTGGATCCCACCTGAGTGACCGAATTCGTGGGTGAATTGCAGGGCGCCGAAAGAGGATTCATCGATCATGCCCCCGCAGGCGTCGACCGCCACCTGCGCAACGTCGTAATTGCGGTCTCCAATCGTCTGGCCTCCGGAATGGGTTGCAGCGGAGGCTGACTGGTCAAAGATCGCACCTAGCGTCGTCTTGACGCGACCCGAGGTGTGGGCATCGATCAGCTGTCCCGTGGTCGAGAGCGGGCGGAAGCAGTCAAAGCAGCGGCTGCCTACTGGAATGGCCATGGTAAGGAAGCCTCCATCAGCAAGCAGCGTGGCAGCATCATCGAGAAACGCGATCGGATCCGGAAGGTGCTCAAAGTTGTGCGAAGAAATCAGATAGGACAGAGAGCCCTCTGCCTTCTGCACACGAGCCTCCTGGCCCTGGGTGTAAGCTGCCACGCTGGCAAAAAGGCCTGAAGAAAGCAACACATCCACCTCTTCAATATGCTCTTGGAACGGAATCACATCCTTATCCTCGGCATAGGCCTGCAGCAACTGATCACGGGGCAGGATGTCAACCGTCAGGCAGTTGAATCCCTCGCGTTTGGGACAGATCGGTCTGTGGAACGGACCGATCTCCATGCCCAGGGCCGATTTGGAGACATGCTTACGCAGTTCATCCAATCGTGTCGGCGGAACGCCCGGTGAGGGCAGAGGCTCAGGAGCAGGAGCTGCATCGGGGCCATCAACGGCTGCGGGAAGAGCACGGGACAGGAGCACACGGTGAAAATCTTCAGCAAGCATCGCCTGCCCGGGGGGAGCTAAAGCTGCCAGAATGACCTGAACGCCCAGGGCGCCACCCAGCCGAGTCGGCAATGCAAACAGCAAGATCTTCTTCACAAACGGGAATCCTTCGCTTCGCAGAGCACGCCAAAGGAACAACGTAAGCGTTCAGGGGGCGTGACAGCATGCGGCGAACTCTGTCTCTGCTGAATCCTTGACAGCGGCCTGATTCTCGTTTGCATCTCAGGCAGAGACTGTT
>Ga0247837_1001740_pt1 | contig 43785 bp, 48 predicted proteins | sample LaCtaG_2_FD_187115 | JGI IMG/M metagenome (GOLD analysis project Ga0247837, IMG submission 187115) | Freshwater microbial communities from meromictic Lake La Cruz, Castile-La Mancha, Spain - LaCruzMarch2015_14.5m | ecosystem: Environmental > Aquatic > Freshwater > Lake | place: Spain: Castile-La...
GCTCGCACCACCAGCCCCTGGGCCACGCCCACCCGCAGGCCACCGGTGAGCAACTTGTTGGCTACCAGCAGTTCGGATCTGCTGAGGCCCCGCCAAAGCTGCCGCACCGCTTCTGCCTGCTCGCTGCCCTCCAGGGCGGCGGCGGCCGGCAGCAGCTGCTCCATCCATTGCTGCAGGGAGTGCTGCAGGGGTTCGCTTGCCCCAGCTCCCACCTGGGCCCAGAGCAGGGTGATCGTTTCGGCCGAATCACCAACGTGGGCGTAGCAGTCGTCGAACAACCACTCCGGCAGGGGGGATTCCTCCAGGCAGATCTGGCGCAGCCTCCGTCCGGTGATCAGGCGCTTGCCCTGCTTGCCCAGCAGCACGTGCAGGGCCCAGGCGCCATCGGCGGCATCAACACCACTGAAGTAGGCGACGAGGGCATCCACTCGGGCCTGGGTGCCGCTGCTGGCATCGAGGGCGCTGTAGAGATCGGCGAAGCGACGCATGCCGGTCTCAGCCCGCCAGCGGTTCGGCGCTGATCCCTTCCACCTCGCTCAGGTAGCGGGCCAGGCCGTCGCTGTTGCCGTGGGTCACGTACACCTGCCGGGCGCAGCTCTGCTGCACGCTCTGGATCAGTCCGGGCCAGTCGGCGTGGTCGCTCATCACGAAGCCGCGCTCATAGCCGCGGCGGCGGCGAGCGCCACGCACCGCCATCCAGCCGCTCACGAACGCCGTTTGCGGCAGCTTGAATCGCTTCATCCACACCGAGCGGTGGGCCGACGGCGGCGCGATCACCAGCCGGCCCGCCAGGGATTCCCCTTTAGCGATTGCGCTCACCGGCAGGGTGGGCGGCAGCCGCACCCCCGCCTCCCGGTAGGCCGGCATCAGGGCCTCCACGGCGCCGTGCAAAAGGATTTCGTTGCCTTCCGAGCCGGGCTGCCCTGGCCCCCCCCACCCCGATGGCGGCCAGCTCCGCCAGCAGCCGCTGGGCCTTGCCGAAGGCATAGGCAAACAGGATCGAAGGGCGCTCCGGCGCCGCCTGCCACCAGCTCAGGATCTCGCCGGCCACCTCGGCGCCGTTCTGCCAGCGGTAGATCGGCAGGCCGAAGGTGGCCTCAGTAATAAATACGTCTGCCTGCACCGGCTCAAACGGGGAGCAGCTTGGGTCGGCGCAGCGCTTGTAATCGCCGCTCACCAGCCAGCTCTCACCGCCCGCCTCCAGTCGGATCTGGGCGCTGCCCAGCACATGCCCCGCGCTGTGAAACGACACCCGGGCCTCACCAATGCGATGGGCAGCGCCGTAGTCGACTGGGATCAGGTTGATCGTGGCCCCCAGGCGTTGCCGCAGGATCGCTTCGCTGGCGCCCACCGCCCAATATTCGCCGCAGCCGGGCCGGGCGTGGTCGGCGTGGCCGTGGGTGATCAGGGCCCGGGGCACCGGCCCCACGGGGTCTATCCAGGCCGCCGCCGCCCGGCAGTAGAGCCCCTGGGGGGTGTGCTCCAGCAGGCTGCCGGTGGGGAGGGGCATGGGTAAGAGGTAATCAGGTTTCGTCCCAAAGGGTCTGCAGCGACCAGGGGCCGCCCTCCAGCAGCCAGAACGATCCATCCACCAGGCGGAGGTGCTGATCCAGCGCGGCGATCCGCTCGAGATCGGCAGGTGTGAGTGTGATCTCAGCTGCCGCCAGGTTTTCCAGCAGCCGCGCCGGGCGCACCGATTTGGGAATGGTGGAGATGCCGCTCTGCAGCTGCCAGGCGATCAGCACCTGGGCGGGGCTGCAGCCATGGGCGGCGGCGATCGCGCCGATCAATGGGTTTTCCAGCAACACCGGTTCATCGGCGCCCTTGAGGGCGGCGGGCCGGTCCTGGGAGCCGAGCGGCGAGTAGGCGGTGAGGTGGACGCCCTCGGCTGCGCAGTAGGCCACCAGGCCCGGCTGCTGCAACAGGGGGTGCCGTTCCACCTGATTCACCTCCGGCCGGATCCGGCAGTGGGCCAGTAGATCGTGGAGCTTGCGGCTGGAGAAATTGCTCACGCCGATGTGGCGCGTTAGGCCCGCCTCCATGGCCGCTTCCATCCCCTCCCAGGTGGATTCGAGCGGCACCTGCGCCGGCGGCAGCAGGTCAGTGCCGCTGGTGGGAAAGGCAATGCCCGGCTTGATCGGCACCGGCCAGTGGATCAGGTAGAGATCAAGCCACGCCAGGCCCAGATCGGAGAGGGTGCGGCGCAGCGCCGCTGCAACGTTGTCCCCTCCATGGGCATTGCACCAGAGCTTGGAGGTGATCCACAGCTCCTCCCGCTTCACCTCGCCGGCTTCGATGGCGGCGCGGAGAGCCTCGCCCACCTCTGGCTCGTTGCCGTAAACGCTGGCACAGTCGATGTGGCGGTAGCCCAGCCGAATGGCCTCCCGCACTGCGGCCCCCACTTCCCCTGGAGCCGATTTCCAGGTGCCAAGCCCAAGCAGGGGCAGGGCGTCGCCATTGACGAGGGTGGCGGTGCGCATGGGTGGCGGATTGCCCGTTGCGGGCACCTTAGGGAGCGTTGCCGAACGGGGCTTGGCTGTCCAGACTAAAAGCCCAAACTTGAGGGACATGGCCACCGACCAGCCCACCCGTGCTTTTGCGGTGCCCGATCCGGGCCATAGCTCTCTGGGCAGCGGCGTGCGCCTGGCTCTCTGGCTCGCTCCCGTCGGACTAGCGGCCCTGCTCATTCTGGGTCAACCGGACGAGCGGCGACCCAGGGCCGCGGTGGCCCTAGCCGCCGTGGCGGTCGCGTGGAAGGGGCTGGTGAGTGGTGTGCGTGTGGCGGCCCAGTGGGAGCGAGGCGTGATTCTGCGGCTTGGCAACCTGCAGGGGGGGCGCGGCCCTGGCATTTTTTATGTGATTCCGGTGCTGGAGTCGGTGCGTTTTCTCGATATACGCACGCTGGTTTTGAACATTCCCCAGCAGAAGGTGATCACCCGCGACAACGTGCCGGCCAGCATCGACAGCGCCGTGTTCTTTCGCGTCGATGACGCTAGCCGAGCCATCACCACCATCCAAGACTATCGCTTCGCCATTGCCCAGTACAGCCAGGCGGCCCTGCGGGATGTGGTGGGTGGCCTCTCCCTAGACGAGCTGCTCTCCGAACGGGAGCGAATCCAGGAGCAGGTGCAGGCGGCGGTGGAGAGCCAGGCCCACCAGTGGGGCATCAGCATCGAATCGATCCAGCTGCAGGACATCGAACTGCCAGAAGACCTCAAACGCACCATGTCGCGCCAGGCCTCGGCCGAGCGGGAGAAGCGGGCCACGATCACCAAGGCCGATGGCGATCGCCTCGCCGCCGAAAACCTGGCCCTCGCCGCCGCCACCATGGCCGCCAACCCGATCGCCCTGGAGTTGCGCACCCTGCAGACCATCGATGGCCTCGGGGCCAGCCCCTCCAACACCGTGGTGCTGTTTCCCCTGGAGCTCTCCCGGGGTCTCAATGCCCTGTTGCGCCGCACCGACGAACCGCCCTCCACCTGATCCGATCCATGGCCCTCAACGACTTCCGCGATGAGCTCGCCGCCACCGCTGCGGCCCTGGCAACGCCGGGCACAGGGCTGTTGGCGGCGGATGAATCCACCGGCACGATCGGCAAGCGTTTCGCGGCCATCGGCCTGGAGAACAGCGAGGAGCACCGGCGCGCCTACCGCTCCCTGCTGGCCAGCACCGACGGCCTCAGCCAGCACATCTCCGGCGTGATCCTCTACGAGGAAACCCTGTTTCAAGACAGCACCGCCGCGGCCGGTGGCGTGCCGCTCGTGGAGCTGTTTCAACGGCAGGGCATCGTGCCCGGCATCAAGGTGGATCAGGGGGTCGAACCCCTGGCCGGCGCCCTGGAGGGGGAGAGCTGGTGCACCGGCCTCAAGGGCCTGGGCGAGCGGGCCGCCCTCTACTACGCCCGCGGGGCGCGCTTCGCCAAGTGGCGCGCCGTGTTGCAGATCAGCGCCAGCGGCGCTCCTTCGGAGCTGGCGGTGCGTGAGAGCGCCTGGGGGTTGGCCCGCTACGCCCGCATCGTGCAGGAGCAGGGCCTGGTGCCGATCGTGGAGCCCGAGATCCTCATGGATGGCGACCACGACATCACCACCACCGCCTCTGTGCAGGAGTGGGTGCTGCGCACCACCTACGAGGCCCTGGCGATGAACGGCGTCTTTCTCGAGGGCAGCCTGCTCAAACCCTCAATGACCTGCCCAGGTGCCTTATGCCCCGAGCAGGCCAGCGCAGAGGAGGTGGGTGAATTCACTGTGCGTACCCTGAGGCGCACCGTGCCGGCGGCGGTGCCAGCGATCCTGTTTCTCAGTGGCGGTCTAAGTGAAGAAGACGCCAGCCTTTGCCTCAACGCCATCAATCACGCGGCCGCCCAGGGGTACGCCCCGTGGCACCTGGGCTTCTCCTACGGCCGTGCCCTGCAGCACTCCTGTCTGCAGCACTGGGGCGGCAGCGACCTGCAGGCTGGTCAGGCCGCCCTGCTGGCCCGAGCCCGCGCCAATGGCGCCGCCAGCCGCGGTATCTACAAGCCCGGCAGCGAGCCCTCCGACGACACCAGCCTGTTTGTGGCCAACTACAGCTACTGATTCAGCGGCTCATGGCCAGCATCTTCTCGATCGGTGCCAGGGCCCTGAGCCGTAGGGCCTCATCCATCACGATCTCCGGCTCCATCCGATCGAGGCACCGCCACACTTTTTCCAAGGTGTTGAGCCGCATGTAGGGGCAGGCGTTGCAGCTGCAGCCGTCGGCGCCGGGCACCTCGAAAAAGGTCTTTTGGGGCAGTTTCAGCCGCATCTGGTGCAAGATTCCCGGCTCGGTGAGCACGATGAAGCTGGTGGCGGGGCTCTGCTCTGCTTGACGCAAAAGGGCGCTGGTGGAGCCGATGAAGTCGGCCAGGTCCAGTAGGTGTTGCTGGCACTCGGGATGGGCCAGCACCTCAGCCGCTGGGTGCTCGAGCTTCAGCTGCAGCAAGGCTTGTTCGCTGAAGGTCTCATGCACGATGCAGCTGCCTGGCCAGAGGGTGAGCTGGCGGCCGCTCTGGCGCTGCACCCAGCGGCCCAGGTTTTGGTCGGGGGCAAACAGGATCGGCCGGTCGGCTGGCAGCTGCTTCACCAGATCCACCGCGTTACTGCTGGTGCAGATCAGGTCGCTGAGGGCTTTCACTGCCGCCGAGCAGTTGATGTAGCTCACGGCGATGTGGTCTGGATGCTCGGCGCGGAAGGCGGCAAACTCCTCGGCCGGGCAGGCATCCGCCAACGAGCAGCCGGCCTCCAGATCTGGCAGCAGCACGGTTTTGTCCGGGCTGAGGATCTTGGCGGTCTCCGCCATGAAGTGAACGCCGCAAAAAACGATCACCTCGGCGTCGGTGGCGGCGGCCTTGCGCGAGAGCTCTAGCGAGTCGCCGATGAAGTCGGCAATGTCCTGAACGGCTTCGTCTTGGTAGTAGTGCGCCAGGATCACAGCCTTGCGCTCCTGTTTTAGGGCGCTGATCGCGGCGGGCAGATCTTGCGGTGCGTGGTTATTGGTGGCGGTGAAAACCAACCGGGGGCCTCAGCTGATGCAGGATGGCATGAGCCTAGGCAGCAGTGATGGCGGTATCCGGCGGGGGGAAAACGCTCCGCATTGCCATCGCCGGAGATCTGCATGGTGAATGGGACCACAGCGACCATGCGCTGCTGGACTGCCTGGCCCCCGATGCCCTGCTCGTGGTGGGCGACCTAAGCGATGGTCAGCAGCGGATTCCGGCCCTGCTGCGCCAACTGCCCATGCCAGTGGCCTGCATCCTTGGCAACCACGACACCGGCAAGGACGCTTCTGGGCGCACGCTGCAGCACCAGATCGACCTGCTGGGAGAGGTTCACTGCGGCTGGAAAATGCGAGCCCTGAGCCCGCCGGATCTGGCGGTGGTGGGGGGGCGGCCGGCTACCGCCGGTGGTGGCTTCAAGCTTTCTCGGGCGGCGCTGGCTGCCTTCGGCCCGGTGAGCTTGCAGGAGTCGGCCGATCGGATCACGGCCGCCGCCGCCACCGCACCCCCCGACTGGCCCCTGGTGTTGCTGAGCCATAGCGGACCCTCCGGACTCGGCAGCGATGCCACCTCCCCCTGCGGCCGCGACTGGAAGCCACCCGCCTGCGACTGGGGTGATCTCGACCTAGCCCTGGCCATCCGCCAGATCCGCCTCAATCGACCGGTGCCCCTGGTGGTGTTTGGGCATATGCACCACGCCCTTAGGCGCGGCCAGGGGGATCGCCAAAGCTTCTGCCGCGACCGGGCCGGCACCTCCTACCTCAACACCGCCTGCGTTCCCCGCCACGGCACCGATGGCGCCGGCCAGGCCCTGCGTCACTTCAGCTGGGTGGAGCTGGTGGGCCAGGAGGTCGTGAGTGCCAGCCATCGCTGGTTTGGCCTGGGTGGTGAGCTGCTCTACGAAGAGCGCCTCTGGACTGCCCCCAACCCAGCCCCTAACCCGGCCCCCAACCCAGCTCCCGAACTGGCGCCGTGCTGATTTATGCCTGCGTCAGTGCCCATGGTTTTGGCCATGGCTCCCGCACCGCTTCCGTTTTAACCGCCCTGCATGGGCTGCGGCCCGAGTGGCGCTTGGTGTTGTCCACGGCCCTACCTGAGGCCTTTCTGCGCTCCGCCCTGGGGCCCGTGCCCTTTGAACACCGCCCCTGTCGTTGGGACGTGGGCGTGGTGCAGGCCGATGCCCTAGGGGCCGACGCTGGGGCAACCCTGGCCGCCCTATCGGCCCTGGAAGCTGAGCTGCCCGCCCAGCTGGCGGCAGAGCAGGCCTGGCTGGCCGCCCAAGCGATGCCGCTGCTTGTGCTTGCAGACGTGCCCCCAGCGGCGGCGGCCTTGGCTCGAGGCCTCGGGGCGCCTCTGATCTGGCTGGCCAGCTTTGGCTGGGAGGCCATTTACGGGGCGATGGGTGCCGCTTTCAGCCCCTGGGCCGACCGTTGCCTGGCGGCCTACCGCCAGGGCGACCTGTTGCTGCGCTGCCCCCTGGCGATGCCGATCGACTGGGGAATCCCCGAGCTGGCGATTGGGCTCACCGCCGGTAGCCCCCGGCTTGAGCCGGGCAGCCTGGCCCGCCAGCTGCAGTTGCCGGACGAGCGTGATCGTTGCGTGCTGGTGAGTTTTGGGGGGCTGGGCTACGACCTGGATCCGGAGTTGCTGCAGCTCTGGCCCGATCACGTGTTTGTTAGTCCCGATCCCCGTTTGGCCCCAGCTGCCAACTGCCGCCTGCTGCCTGCCGGGGTGCGGCCGCTGGAGGTATTAGGGCACTGCGCCCGCCTGATCACCAAGCCCGGATACAGCTCCTTTTGCGAGGCCTTGAGCGCCGGAGTGGGGGTGCATTTGGTGCATCGCGAAGGTTTTGCCGAAGCGCCCGTGCTGGAAGCGGCTTTGGTGCGCCACGGCTGGCACCGGCTGCTCAGCCAGGAGCAGGCCCGCCAGGGGGATTGGCAGCTCGACCAGCCTTTGCAGCCCCCCACTGGTAAGCCATTGGCTGGCCATGGTGCGGCGCAGGCGGCCGAGGCGCTGGCAGCTTTTGTAGCGGGTCGTTCGTTTTAGTCAAAAATTCAGACGTAATTTACCTGGCTCACAGTGATCTGAACCGTTCGCTGTAGTTGTTGACACTGGTGGACACCTGTGTGATTGGCACTAACTCCATCGTGTCTGGGTGGATTGATAGGCAAATTGGCACGAACAAATCTTTTCTACGCATTTCAGATTTGGCCGCCTGCAGGCGGTCTGCCGTTTGATCCGCTCCGGTATGACCTTGCCCAGCACCTGTTTTCGATCCGCCCTCGCCTTGGCTGTAGGCATGGGCACCCTTTCCCTGTCGGCTCCAGTAGCCCAGGCCTCTGAGCTGCTCCAAGGCTCCGAGCTGCTCCAAGCATCTGGGCCCTCTCAACCCAGTTTCCCAACGGCTATTGCCCTGCCCCTGCCCCCACCTCCGGTGCGGATCTTCGCGATCACGGCTGAGCGCCGCGCCCTGCTCAACACCATTCGCTACGCCGAAGGCACCTGGGCCGATGGCGACGACATCGGCTATCGGATCATGTTTGGTGGCGGCCTGATGCCCTCCCTGGATCGCCACCCCGACCGGGTCGTGCGCACTGCCCGCTATGCCAGCGCTGCGGCGGGTGCTTACCAGTTCATGCCCTTCACCTGGAACATGGTTTCGCGCTCCTTGGGAATCGCGGCCTTTGGCCCCCAGGTTCAAGACCAGGGTGCGATTTACTTAATCCAGCGTCGTGGTGCCCTGGCCCTGGCTGATCAAGGCGTGTTCTCGCCGCTTCTGGCGGCCAAATTGGCCCCCGAATGGGCCAGCTTCCCCACCCTCGCCGGCCGCAGCTTCTACGGCCAGCCGGTGAAGCGCTTCCACGACCTCAAGCGCTTCTACGACGACAACCTCAGCCGTCTGCGCGATCAGCAGCCCCAGTCCATAGCCAGGGTTGAAATCAAGCCCACCTGTGCGCCTGCGGGCTCCTTGCGCTGTCAGCTCGAGGCGCTTGAAGAGTTGGGAGCGCGCAGCCGCAGCCAAAACCCCGGCTGAAAGTTCTAACTCTGATCGGCATCTTTGAGCCTGGCCTTACCCACGGTGGCTCCGGCGATTAGGTAGGCGCCAAGAGCTGCCCCGAGGAAGGCCAGGGTGTTGCGGGCAACCGGCAGCAGGTCGTTGGTGCGGGTCAGGATCGGGCCCAGGCCTAGGGCTCCAAACAGGATCAGCCACAAAGGTGAGAGCAGCAGCACCCAAGCCCACTCCACCTTGCGACCCTCTTTGCGCGGGTAGGAAGCGAAGCCCGCCACCAGGCCGCCGAGCACGGAAGTGGAGAGGGTGAGCAGCCACTGCTCGCGTGGCAGGCCCGGCACCACCTGGCAACCACCACGCTCCAAACAAATTTCCACCGCTGCTAGGGCATCGACAATGGCGGCGTCCTGGCCGTTGTCGCGCACGTAGTACTGGTTGCCGAAGCGGGTCTGCAGCTCCACCCAGTAGGTGCGGGGCATCAGGGCAAACAGGGCATCACCCACGTTGAAGTTGAGCAGGTTGCCGCCGCGCTCATCGGCCACCAGCAGCAGGCTGCGTTCGTCGAGGTTCCAGAAGTCCTTCACCGCCTGGCCTGGGGTGCGGTCGTACTGGGTGAGCACCCGCAGTTTCCAGCCGGTATCGGCCTCGAAGCGGGTGAGATTTTCTTCCAGGCTGATGCGCTGACCATCGGTGAGGGCCTTGGCCAGGTCGATCACCGGGGTGGGGTGGTCGGGTAGGAGGTCGGGGTTGTCGTAGGCCTGGGCCGGAGCGATGCCCACACCCAGCCAGCAGGCCAACACCAGCAACAGCGACACCAGCGCAGGCAGCACGGCGTTCCAAGCGCGACCCATACACCAGCCTCAGCGAAGATGCATTCTCCCTGAGCAGGCGTCTGAGCGTGAGCGTGCCCCCCTGGCTGCTGCAGCGCCTCGAGGCCGTCGGCGCAGCGGTCCCTTTCCGCACCTACATGGAATGGGTGTTGCACGATCCGTTGCACGGCGCCTATGGGGCTGGCCGGCTGCGCATCGGCCCGGCGGGGGATTTCGCCACCGCCCCCTCCCTGGGGCAGGATTTCGCCGCCCTGCTGGCACCCCAGCTGGCCGAGTGGCTCACTGCCCTGGCGGCCGGTACCGGGCCCTTGGCTCTGGTTGAGGCAGGGCCAGGGGAGGGCAGCTTGGCCCTGCAATTGGCCGAGGCCCTGGTGGCCGGTTGGCCCCAGCTGGCCCAGCGCCTGGAGCTCGTGCTGGTGGAGCCCAACGAGGGCATGGCGGCCCGTCAGCGAGCCCTGCTGCATGACTGCCCCTTGCCCTGTCGCTGGGCCAGCTTCGCGGAGCTGGCGGCATCACCGCTGCGCGGTGTAGTGCTCGCCCACGAGGTGCTCGATGCCCTGGCGGTGGAGCGGATCGAGTGGGACGGGGCGCTCTGGCGCCAGCAAGTGGTGGCGCTGCACGAGGGCCCTGGGGCGGAGCTCTCGCTGCGGCTGGAGCCCGGCGAGCCCCTGGAGCCGGCAGCGGCCGCCCAACTCGAGCCCCTCGGACTCCTGCCCCCAGCGCCCCAGCGCCCTTCCGGCTGGTGCAGCGAGCTGCACCCGGGCCTGGCCCCCTGGCTGGCTGAATGCGCCGCAGCCGTGGCCGAGGGCCAGCTGCTGGTGATCGACTACGCCTTAGAGGCCTGGCGCTACTACGCCCCCCAGCGCTCTGGCGGCACCTTGATGGCTTATCGGGGCCAGCAGGCCAGCGGCGATCCGCTGCTGGAGCCGGGCGCCTGGGATCTCACCGCCCATTTATGTATTGAGAGCGTCGATGCCGCCGCCGCCTCCAGCGGCTGGCTGCCCCTGGGCCAGTGCCGCCAGGGCCAGGCCCTGCTCGCCCTGGGCTTGGCCGAGCGACTGCATGGGCTGCAGCAGGAGGCCCCGGCTGAGCTGGCCTCCGTGCTGGCCAGGCGCGAGGCCCTGCTGCGGCTGGTGGACCCCGTGGCTCTGGGAGATTTCCGCTGGCTGGCCTACGGCCGGGGTGTGGCCCCAGAGCTGCCCCGCTTCAGCCGGGAGCCGGGATCGCTGCCTCCAGCCACTGGTTGAGGGCTTGGGGCTGCTTGGTGGGACTGCTGGTGATTTCTATAATCCACCCGCTGGCGGCCGGGGTTTCCAGGGCCTCGAGACACACCCGGGCCACCAGGCGGCGGGGCAGGCTGCTGCTCTCCTGCTGGTTGGGGCCGGAATAAACCACCCCCTCCCTTTCGCTGCGGCTGTCGTCCTCGCTGCGGCCGCCGGGGCGCACCACGGTCCAGTCGAGTCCGCTTTCTTCAAGCCAGAGCTCGCCAAGGCGTTTCCACACCAAGATCAAGCCAAACAGGTTTAGGGGGTGCTGCCAGCGACCGGCGCAGAGCGAACTCACCAGCACCACCCGCTTCAGGCCCACCGCCTGGCAGGCGGTTTTTCCGGATGCTCCCGTCACTGCCACCAGGCTCATCGCTGCATCTCCGCAACCACAGCTCCATGTTGCTCATTTGGGGGATTGGCTGGCAGCAGGCTGCGCTTCAGCCAGGTTTCAGCTGCTAGCGGCCGCAGCAGCCGGCTCAGGATCACAGCCAGGGCAAGCGGTTCGGCTGGCGCCCGCCGCGTCGGCCACTGGCCATCGCGGCGGTATAGCCGTTGTTGCAGCCACTCCTTACGCTCCTCAGCAAGCTCGTTTGAAATCGGTGCCCAGCTGCAGCCCAGGCGCCTGCCCCGGCAGGCCTCGATTCTCAGGAGCCAGCGACGGCCGTCGCTGGTGGTGAGTTCGAGCGCTTGCCCCTGCTGCGGCGCTGCCTGCTCCAATTCAAGCTCGAGGCCCGCTTCGCTTAAGGCCACCAGTTGGGCGGGCTGGCCAGCTAGCTGCACCGACTCTCGCCAGGCCAGCCAGGGCACGGCATCGCCGCGGGACCGATCCCAGCAGCAGCGCAGGGCGGCCAGCAGCAGCAGCACATTCACCAGGGCCCAGCCCACCCCGAGGGCCAGGGTGGCCTTGCTCTCGGGCAATAGGTCCAGCCGGACACCGCTGGCGATGGGCAGCAGATTCAGCAAGGCCACCAGCTGCAGGCTGAGCAGGGCCAGCAGAGGCAACAGCAGACGCGGTTCGGGGTTGGTTTGGCGGCCGCTGGCCAGGGCCTTGGGTGTGACCCGGAAGGGCAGGGGCCTGCCCAGCAGGGTGCCCAGCACCGCTCCCACCAGAGGCAGCAGCATCACCAGGCGGTAGAGCTCGCTGGTGAGTGCGGTGCGGCTGTGGGCCGTAAACCAGCGAGCCAGCACGAGCTGGGCGCCGTAGAGGGGCAGGGCCATCTGCAGCAGTCCGGCACCGCTGACGCGCAGCGGCGCGATGCCCAGCATCCCCAGGCTCAGGGGCATCAGCAGCAGCACCAGCTGGGGCAGCGCGTTGAGCCAGTGCAGTATTCCCTCGAGAAAGGCAAGCCGCTGGATAGGATTAAGGCCCTTGATGAGCAGGGGGTTGGCACCGGTGCGCAGGGTCTGCAGGGTGCCGCTGGCCCAGCGGCAGCGTTGGCGGGCAAAGGCGGCGGCGGTGAGGGGCGCCAGGCCAGCGCTGAGCTTCTCCGGCACGAACAGCAACCGCCAGCCGGCGGCTGTGAGCCGAATACCGGTGGCTAGGTCTTCCGAGGGGGTGCCCGTCTCGAAGCCACCCACCGCCAGCAGGGCTGAGCGGCGCAGCACAAACGACGTCCCCGCACACACCACCGCCCCGAGCCGTTGGCGCACTGGTTCAATCCAGCGGTAAAAGCTCTCCTCATCCGGCAACAACCAACGCTCCAAAGCCAGGTTGCGGATCACCGGATCGGCATTCATATAGGTCTGGGGCGTCTGCACCAGGCCCACCTTGGGGCTATCAAATAGCCCAACCGTTCGCTCCAGGAAGCCCCGCACCGGCACAACGTCCGCGTCGAATACGGCGATCAGCTCGCCCTGCAGCTCCGGCAATACATGGTTGAGGTTGCCGGCCTTGGCATGCTCCCGCCGCTCGCGGCTGCGGTAGTGACAGCCCAAGCCCTTGCACAGCTCCGCCAGCTCCGGCCTGCCGGAATCGTCGAGTAGCCAGAGGCGGAAGCGGCCGTAGTTGAGGGCGCGGCAGCCGCGCAAGCAGCGCTCCACCAGCTCGATCGGCTCGCCGTAGCTCGGCACCAGCACATCCACCCAGGGCAAGTTGGCGGCCTGCTTGGGGTCTGGGCTAGCCGGGGCTTGGCTTTGGGCCGGTGCCAGGGTGAACAGCAGCTGCAGGAAGCCGTGGGCCAGCAGCCAGAGCTCGGCTGCCAGCAGCAGGAGGCTCAGCGCTGCAGCCAGGGGGCTATCGAGGTTGAGGGTGGCCGTGCAGCGCCAAAAGACGTAGCGACCAGCCAGCAGGGCCAACAGCATTACGGCCCAGGGCAGGCGCATCAGCCTGGTGGAGCCAGTGGCGGGCAGCTGCGCAAGCTGAAGTCACAGCTCCAGATGGTGGCCTTTTGCCAGCTCAGGGGAATTTCCAGTAGGTCCCTCGGGCCCGTGATCCCCTGGGCCAGAAAGATCAGGGCCGCCAGGGCGTTGGCGCTGAGGTGCAGGCGCCGCCAGCTCAATTGGCGCTGGATCTCCGGACGGGCCGCTAGGGAGAAGAGCAGCAAGCCGGTGAGCCCCATGCCGCCCCAGAAATGGGATTGCCAGAAGGCTGGATCGAGGGGGTTGTCGCTGAGCCGCCAGATTTCAGGCTGCATGCCCAGGCCGATCACCCCGATCCAGCAGAGCAGGGCAAAGCTGGCCCGGTAACTGGCTTGCCGCACCCGCCACAGAGCTACCAGGGCCAGCACACTGCCAGCCAGCACGAGCAGCAGCAGGGAGCTGCGCATGGCGTCGAGCTGGCTGGGCTTCTGGGTGAGGATCACCACCGCGTAGGCAAGCAGCTGGATGGCCACCACCAAGCTGGTGAGCCAGCGCCCCAGGGCGGTGTGTTCGCTGCCGGAGCTTGCCGGCCCCTTGCCTGGGTTAAGGCGGCGCCGGCGGGTCTGGAGGGCCAGCTGCAAGACAGCGCCCAGCAGGGGAAAAACCAGGGCTACCGCAAGGGCGGGATGTAGCAGCCAGAGCCAGTCGACGCTGGTCATCATCCTGGGGGCTGAAGGGATGCGGTGCCAAAACCCTAATCAGCCCAGCTAGCTGCCTACGGTGAGCTGGACAGCAAAACGTTGTGGCAGGGCCAATCATTCGCGCTAGTGGGTTGAGCAAGACCTACCGAATCAGCGAGAAGCAGCCTGGCCTGGCCGGCACAATCCAGCATCTGCTGCGGCGGCGCCATCGCGATGTGCTGGCGGTGGATGGAATCAGCTTCACGATCGAGCCGGGGGAGATCGTTGGCTTCCTGGGCCCCAATGGCGCCGGCAAGACCACCACCTTGAAGATGCTCACCGGCCTGATCCACCCCAGTGGCGGCGAGCTGGAGGTGGCAGGCCACCAGCCCTATCGGCGTCAGGCCCGCTTTTTGCGGCAGATCACCCTGGTGATGGGCAACCGCCAGCAGCTGATCTGGGACCTGCCCGCCCTCGATTCGCTGCGGGTGAATGCCGCGGTTTATGGCATTCCGGAGGCGGAGGCCCAGCGACGCATTGGCCAACTCGCCGAGATGCTGGAGCTGGGCCAGGAGCTGCGGCGACCGATGCGCAAGCTTTCCCTGGGCCAGCGGATGAAGGCCGAGCTGCTAGCTGCCCTGCTGCACGAGCCGGCGGTGTTGTTTCTCGATGAGCCCACCCTGGGTCTGGATGTGAATGCCCAGGCACGGGTGCGGGACTTCCTCGCCGACTACAACCGCCGCACCGGCGCCACCGTGCTGCTCACCAGCCATTACATGGGTGACATCACCGCCCTCTGCCCGCGGGTGCTGCTGATCCACCAGGGCCAGCTATTCCACGATGGCTCCCTGGCCGATCTCACCCAGCGGTTGGCCCCCTGCCGCCAGGTGCGGCTGGAGCTTGCCGACCTCCATCCACCGGAGGCCTTTGCCGGTTTCGGCCAGCTCGAGGCCCATCAGGGCCACCTGGTGCGGCTGCTGGTGCCGCGGGCCCAGCTCGCCGAGCAGGTGGCGGCGCTGCTGGAACGCTTTGCGGTGGTGGATCTGGAGGTGAGTGATCCGCCGGTGGAGGAGCTGATCGGCGGTTTGTTCCGCCAGCGTGATTCAAATTCCGGGGCTTCCCAGTGAGCTGGGCCTGGCGGGTGGCGCGGGCGCTGCTGGGCAGTCAGTACGCGCTGATGCTCGAATACCGGGCCGAGATCGCCCTCTGGGCCCTATCTGGGGTGTTGCCCTTGATCATGCTCGGCGTCTGGAGCGGCTCGGGCGCGGCGGCGGCGGCTGGCCTCTCACCCCAGCAGCTCAGCCACTACTTCCTGGCTGCCTTTGTGGTGCGCCAGTTCACGGTGGTTTGGCTGATTCAGGTGTTCGAAGACGACGCCCTGCAGGGCCGCCTGTCGCCCTTCCTGCTGCAGCCGCTTTCGCCGCTCTGGCGATACCTGGCGGCCCATTTCAGTGAACAGGCGTCGCGAATCCCGTTTGTGGCCGTGATGCTGCTGGCGGTGGGGCTGGCGGCGCCCGGCTTGCTGTGGCTGCCGTCAGCGGGGGCTTTGCTGCTGGGAATCCTGGCGATTTTGGCGGCCTTTCTGCTGCGCTTTTTGCTGCAGGTGCTCGTTACCACCCTCTGTTTTTGGAGTGAGCGGGCAGCGGCCCTCGATCGGCTGTTGATGATTCCCTATCTGTTTTTATCGGGCATAGTGGCCCCCCTAGACACCTTTCCTCCAGGGGTGCGGCGGCTGGCCCTGGCCACGCCCTTCCCCTGGATGGTCGACTTCCCTGCCCGGCTGCTGGCCGGCGAACCGGTGAATGTGGCGTTGGGTTTTGGGGCGATCGCCGCCTGGTGCCTGCTGCTGCTGCCGATCGGCCACTGGCTGTGGCGGGCGGGCCTGCGCCGCTACTCGGCGATGGGCGCGTGAGGGAGTTTGCGCGCTACTGGCGCAGCCTGCGCTGCTTCTGGGGCACCTCCCTAGCTGCCGAACTCGAATACCCACTCAATGCCTGGATCGAGCTGCTGTCGGTGCTGGGCAACCTGGCAGGCAGCGTCTTTGTGCTGCAGCTGCTGTTTGGTGGTGGGCCCCAGCTGGGGGGCTGGAGCTGGAGTGGCGCTTTGGTGGTTTTGGGCCTCTACACCGTGCTGGATGGGTTCACCACCTGCGTGCTGCAGCCCAACCTCAGCCGCATCGTTAACCACGTGCAGACCGGCACCCTCGACTACGTGCTGCTCAAGCCGATTGATAGCCAGTTCTGGCTGTCGGCCCGCACCGTGTCGCCCTGGGGGTTGCCAGGAATATTGGCTGGCCTTGGCTTGATCGCCTGGGCCCTGCTGAACAGGGGTCCTGGGGCTCCATCCGGCCTGCCGGCGGCTGGGCCCGTGCTGCTATCGCTGGCGCTGCTGCTTGCAGCCCTGGTGATTCTCTACAGCCTCTGGTTTGTGTTGGCGGCCCTCAGCATCTGGTTTGTGAAGGTGTGGAATGCCACCGAGGTGTTGCGCTACACCCTGGTGGCGGGCCGCTACCCGGTGAGTGCCTATCCGCCGGCGCTGCGGCTGCTGTTCACCTTTGTGCTGCCGGTGGCCTTCCTCACCACCGTGCCCGCCGAGGCCCTGCTGGGCCGGGGTTCGGCCATCTGGGCTTTCGGTTCTTTGCTGGCCGCCGGGCTGTGCCTGGCTGGCAGTCGCCTGCTGTGGCGCTACGCCCAGCGCTTCTACACCTCGGCTTCTAGTTGAGCGGAGCTGCGGGTTAGCGCGCCATCATCGATCCACCGGCTCTCCCCAGTTGCTGCCGCACCCCATGGTGAACCCCGCTCCTGTTATCGATTCCGCCAGCGGCGCCAGCATCAGGGAGGAGCACTGGTTGCAGCGCTGGTATCCGGTTGCCTATCTGCAGGATTTCGACCCTAGCCGCCCCACGGCCTTCACCCTGCTGGAGATGGATCTGGTGCTGTGGTGGGACGCTGCAGGCCAGCAGTGGTGCGCCTTTGCGGACGTCTGCCCCCACCGGCTCGTGCCCTTGAGTGAAGGCCGTCTCAACGAAAGGGGTGAGCTGGAGTGCCCTTATCACGGTTGGAGTTTCAACGCCCAGGGCAGCTGCACCGCGATCCCCCAGGCCGAAGCCGCAATCGGCGCCAACCCCCGCAGCTCCTGCCGCCGCTACGCCACAGCCAGCGCCCAGGGGCTGCTTTTTGTGTTTGCCGGCGACCCGGCCTCGGCTGCGGCGGTGCCCCTGCCGCTGGTGCCCGTGCTCGAGGAACCCGGCTGGCTGGTGCAGGACACCTTCCGCGATCTGCCGATGGATGCCCTCACTCTGCTGGAGAACGTGCTCGATGTGAGCCATGTGCCCTTCACCCACCACCGCACGGTGGGTAAGCGCCAGAACGCCGCTCCGGTGGTGGCCGAGCTCACAAGCTTCGGGCCGGAGGGGTTCACCGCCACTTGGCCGGAGGGCCCGCGACGCGGGAGCTTGGGCAGTCAGTTCACCACCTTTCAGGCGCCGGGCCTGATGTGGCACGACCTCACGGCGAAGGGATTTGCCCGCTTCCTCACGGTTGTGTATGCCACGCCGATCCGGGCTGGGGAATGCCGCTTGTTTGCCCGCTTCCCGTTTCAGTTCAGCTCGCTGTTGCCCAGGCTCCTGGTGCGGGCTCGGCCGGTGTGGTTGCAGCACATCGGCAACCACACGGTGCTCGAAGACGACCAGGTGTTTCTGCACTGGCAGGAACGGGTTCAAAGCCAGGCGAGCTTTCTGCCCACCGGCGCCGACATCTACGTGCGGGCGTTGCACAAATGGGTCAAAGATTTTGCTGGCCAGCCATGCCCAGGCTCCGCCCTGCCGCCCCGGCTGGGTCGGGTAGCCCTGATGGATCGCTACGACAGCCACACCCGGCACTGCCGTGCCTGCTCCGGTGCCCTGCGACAGATACGCCGCTGGCGGCCGCTAGTGCTGGTGGCCCTGGGGGTGGAGCTGCTGCTGGCGACCTGGCTGCCCGGGCTGCCGGTCCGGTTGACCCTGCTGGTGCTGCTTGGCGGCAGCGCCCTGCTACTGCGGCAGCTAAATCGCTGGGAGCGCCAGCTATTGCGCGGCGACGGCCACCCACCCCGCAACGCCCTTTAGGCGCAGCTGGCGAGCGCGCTGCGGATGGTTGCTTCGCTGACGTCGCTGCGGATCTCAACCCTGCCGATCCCGGTGGGCAGCACGAAGCGCACCTGACCCTCCCTCACCTTCTTGTCGCCCTGCAGGCAGGCCAGCACGGCGTCGGGGTCGAGGGCTGGCCAGGCAAGCGGCAGACCTGCGGCGGCGATCACGGTTCGCTGGCGGGCCTGGTCGCTGGCGCTCCACAGGCCCATGGCCAGGGAGATTTCGCCGGCCGCCAGCATGCCCAAGCCAACGGCTTCGCCATGGAGGTAGGTGCCATAGCCGCAGAGGGTCTCCACCACGTGGCCCAGGGTGTGGCCGTAGTTGAGGATCGCCCGCAGGCCCCCTTCGTGTTCGTCGGCGGCCACCACCTTCGCCTTGGCGGCGGCGGAGCGCACCAGAATTCGCTGCAGCAGCTCGGCTGACAATGTGTTCAAGCTGGCTAGCTGGGGGCCGCTCGCCTCTAGCTCCGCCAGCAGCTCGGAGTCGCCGATCACGCCGTATTTGATCACCTCGGCCATGCCAGCGCGAAATTCGCGCTCCGGCAGGGTGGCAAGGCTGCTCGGGTCGATCAGCACCAGGCGCGGCTGGTGAAAAGCGCCGATCAGGTTTTTGCCGCCGGGGTGATTGACGCCGGTCTTGCCGCCGATCGCCGCATCCACCATCGCCAGCAGGGTGGTGGGCACCTGAACCACGGCAATGCCTCGCAGCCAGGTGGCTGCCGCAAATCCCGCCATGTCGCCCACTACGCCACCGCCAAGGGCAACGATCAGCGAGCCCCGCTCCAGCCGGCGGGCAAAGGCTGCGTCATGGATCAGGCCCACGGTGGCTGGGGTTTTCTGATCTTCTCCCGCCTCGATCACGAGGGTGCTGGCATCGAGGCCAGCCTCGCTGAGGCTTTGCAGGGCAGTGGCGCCGTAATTGGCTTCCACCACAGCGTTGGTCACCAGCAGCACCTTGGTGCCTGCTTTAAATCCCAGGCCCCGAATCTGGTCGCCCAGACTCAGCAGGGCTGCCGAGCCGATGATCACCGGGTAAGGGGAAGCCTGCAGCTCAACCCTGATCGTTTGCAGATCCATAGGGCGATCATCCTCCAGCCCAGGTACTTTGCCCTGTATGAGCGAGGCCAATCTCCGCAAGCGCACCGCCACGGCCTGGGGCTTTTTGACGCCTGCCCTGGTGCTGATCGGGCTGTCGGTGCTGATCCCGGCAGCGATGGCATTGGTGATGAGCTTCAGCCAGGCCGGCCTCGATGTCAGCGAGCCGCTGCGCTTCGTTGGCCTGGCCAATATCCAGCGCCTGCTGGCCGACCCGATGTTTTTCCGGGTCACCGGCACCACCTTTTTGTATTTGCTGGGAGTGGTGCCCCCGATCGTGGTCGGCGCCCTGGCCCTGGCCGTGCTGGTCAACCGCCAGTTGCCTGGGATCCACTGGTTTCGCGGTGCTCTGTACACCCCGGTGCTGGTGTCGATCGTGGTGGCGGCCATTGCCTTTCGCTGGATCTATGCCGAAAACGGCCTGATAAACGGCTGGCTCACCGCCCTGTTGGGCAGCCGCTTCGATCCCATCGGTTTCCTCACCTCGCCGCTGCTGGCCCTGCCGTCGGTGATGCTCGTGACCCTCTGGAAGGGCCTCGGCTACTACATGGTGATCTTTCTGGCCGGGCTCCAGGGCATCTCCCCCGATCTCTACGAGGCGGCGGCCCTCGATGGCAGTGAGGGCTTGCGCAAGCACCTAGACATCACCCTGCCGCTGCTGCGGCCCTACATCACCCTGGTGGCGGTTATTTCCGCAATTGCGGCAACCAAGGTGTTCGAAGAGGTGTATTTAATGACTCAAGGTGGCCCTGCCGATTCGACCCGTACCCTCGTTTACTACGTCTACGACCAGGCTTTTGCCGAGCTGGAGATCAGCTACGCCTGCACGATTGGTTTGGCATTGTTTTTAATCGTGCTGATGCTGAGTTTGGTGCGCTATCTCTTTGCCGGTGATCGCGGCCTCACTTGAAGAGCCTGTTACTAGACCAGTCCAGGAAGCCTGCCTAGGGTTCATTTGCCTGAAATGAAGGCAATGGCTTCCTCCGGTGGCAAACCCCGCTCCAGCCTCAGCGAGCGCCAGATGGTGGGCCTGTTCAGCCTGGGGCTGGGAGTGGTGCTGTTTCTACTGATCCTGATGCGGGGCCAGCAGGCCGCGCGCGAGGGCAACCAGGAGTTCAGCAACGACACCTACTGGGTGCTGGTTTCGCCACTGGTGTTTTCCGCTTTTGGCGTGGTGTTGTTGCGCTCCCCTAAGGCTGGGGCTGGCGCCCGGGGACGGACGCTGGTGCAGTCGCAGCGCACCACCCAGTCGGCCCAGGCCGCCCTAGCCAGGGTTGATGAGGGAGCTAGCCAGCAGCTGGCCCAAGCTCGCGCCGAGGCGGCGTCAGCTCGATGGGTTGATTGCCAGTCAGGAGCAGCAGCTGGCCCAGCTACGCAGCGAGGCAAGTCGAGCCCAGGCGGCTCTAGACCGACTTCGCGGCGACCAGCAGGCCCAGGAAGTGGTGGACCGTTTGGAGCAGGGCGCCCCAGCTTTTGTGGCTGCCGCCCCAACAGCCGCTACCGGTTCCGATGCCTTCCTGAGTTGCTACCGAGAGGCTTGCGAAGAGCTGGGAGTGCTACCAGGCAGTGGCTGGCAGGAGGTGCGCGCTACCTGGCGCCCTAAAGTGATCAATTGGCATCCATATCAGGGTGGTGACTCCAGGCTTTGGGTCTGCCGCAATGCTGCCTATCAGCTGCTTGTGGCCTGGTACGAGTTCAACGGGGCTTCCTGATTCATTCGGTGCACGCGGCGAGTTCCAAGATCCGTGGCTGGTGCCAACCCTGTGACTGGTGTCAACCCTGTGACTGAGCCAGTTGCTAGCGCTGCAGTTGCTATCGGTGTAGTTGGTGGCGGACAATTGGCCTTGATGCTTGCCGCCGCTGCCCGCAAGCTCAATGTGCCCCTGCATGTTTTGACACCAGGGGCTCAGGATCCCGCTACTGCCCTTGCCAGCAGTGTGGTGCTGGCTGAACTCGACGATGTGGCGGCCACCCGGGAGCTGGCGCGCCGCAGTGGCGCGATCACCTTTGAAAACGAATGGGTAGACCTGCCGGCTCTGGCGCCGCTCAGTTTTGACGGAGTCGTCTTTCTGCCAAGCCTGGAGGCCCTCGCTCCCCTAGTCAGTAAGCGGGGCCAGCGGCAGTTGCTGCAGGATCGGGGGCTGCCGTGCCCGCGCTGGTGTGATCTGCCCACCAGTGGCCTGTTGCCTGAAGGCTTCGACTACCCATTGATGGCCAAGGCCTCTACCGGCGGCTACGACGGCAAGGGGACAGCCGTGTTGCGCTCCCCTGAAGATCTCACGGCCTTGCTGGCAAGGGTGCCCCTAGGCGACTGGATTCTTGAGGAGTTTGTCAATTTTGAGCAGGAGCTCTCCCAGCTCGCCTGCCGCGACCGGGCTGGCAACGTGCGCTGTTATCCGTTGGTGCAGACCCACCAGCACCAGCAGGTATGCGACTGGGTGCTGGCGCCGGCCTCAGTGCCCCATGCGGTGCAGGCCTATGCCCGCAATATCGCCGCTTCCCTGCTCACGGCGATCAATTACGTGGGCGTGATCTCCATTGAGCTTTTTTATGGCCCGGGCGGTTTGCAGGTTAATGAAATCGCCCCCCGCACCCACAATTCCGGCCATTTCACGATCGAGGCAGCCCATACCAGCCAGTTTGAGCAGCAGGTGAGGATCGTTGCTGGCCTGCCGATGGGGTCTGTCGAGTTCCAGGTGCCGGGGGCACTGATGGTGAATCTGTTGGGCTTTGAAAGTTCGGAAGCCGACTACCAGGCTCAGCGGGATGATCTAGCTGCCATACCGGAGGCCACGGTGCACTGGTACGGCAAGGAGGGCTCCAGTCCAGGACGCAAGCTTGGTCATGTCACCCTGCTGCTGCACGGGGTCACGGCTGGGGAACGGGCTGGCCAGGCGGAGCAGCTTTTAGAGCGGGTCAGATCCATCTGGCCCCTGCCCCCGCAAAACCCGTAATCGGCCTACACTTCCAAAGGACTGCCTTGTTGGTGACTGCCTTTTACAGTTTTCTGATCTGACTCCCTTTTCGACATGGGGGTCTGCAGCGGAAGCAACGTAAACCGGCCTCGTAGCCGGAAACGGCGCCCCGTCCTTGACCCTCTTCTGGTTCCACCAGGTCGAACACTGGGGCAAAACGGCACGGCGGTCCACCCCTTTCAAATCAACGCCTCTCGATGAGTTCGGCGGGCGCGTAGCGAACCTTCGCCAGTGAGGCGTACTTATCGCTGCTGTCGCGATAGCCAGCCGCACACACCACACAGCTGCGGTAGGGCGAGTCCGTCAAGTTGAGAATGCGGTCGTAAGCAAGGGGATCGAAGCCTTCGATGGCACAGGTGTCCACTTCGAGCAGGGCTGCAGCTGTCATGAAGGTGCCCAGGGCGATGTACACCTGGTTGCTGGCCCAGCGGTCGATCTGCTGGCTGCGAGGCCCATTGATCAGGTCGACATCGATCATCTGGCGGTAGGTGGCCAGGGCGGCTGAATCGAGGCCGCGAACGGCTGCCATCGTTTCGATTAGACGATCGGCTTCGGCGGCGCCGATCTGGCGTTGCACCAGGAACACCACCAGGTGGGAGCAGTCGGTGATCTGGCTCTGGTTCCACGACTCGGGGCGCAGCTGCTGGCGCAGGGCGGGGTCGTTTATCTCCAGAAATTTCCAGGGCTGCAGGCCATAGCTCGATGGGCTCTGCACGAGGGCGTCCTCCAGGGCGGCCCAGGTGGTGTCGTCAATGCGGCGACTGGGGTCAAACACCTTGGTGGCGTAGCGCCAGGCCATGGCCCCATTGAGCTGCTGGGGGGAGATCGGCATGGTGGGGTGGCGACAACGGTGGGGATCAGGGGCCATTCTGGACCTTGTTACTGCCGTGGTCGGGTTCGGCCGCCAGCCTCGATGGAGTCCTTTCAGCAGGCCTTTGAAGCCCTTCTGGCCCTCGCCCCTGGCCCGGTTTTTCCTCGCGCTCGGGAGCTCTACTTGCGCAAATACTGCCTCGAGGGACGCGACGCCCAGGATCGCTTCCGCACCTTCCTTTTTGAAGAGGAGATTCAGGAATCAGAAGGGGGCACCGTGCGGGTTAGCGCCTTGAGCTTCGCGGTGGTGCATTGGCAGGCCGCCCAAAGCACCCCTGAGGAGTATGCCGCCTACCTTCAGCAGCGCTGGCAGCTGCAGCCCGAAGGGCTCAGCCTTGAGCTTGAGCCCTGGTTTCGGGAGGGGGGCGCCTTTGCCCGGTTTCAGGCAACGGCGTCCTACGAGCGTTCCCCTTCCGGTGAGTTGCTGTTGGGTGGTGTCTGACCCAGCAAGCGATCTAGGCACTGCTGCAGTTGCTCGCGGCTCCAGCCGGTGACTACAAACACCTCCTGCACGCTGCTGCCGCGGCGGGCGACGAGCTTGTGCCCACCGGTGATGGGCGCTGAAACCCGCAGCCGCATCTGGCTGCTGCGGCCACGCACGCGGCTGATAACCGCCGGGGTGACGGTGTCGATGCCAGGGCAGAGCGCAAGTTGCTTGAGCAGCGGAATCAGCCCCTCCACGTAGGTGCTGTGGGTGATGACCACCCGGCCCATCAGGCCCGCTCCAAAGGAGCCATGGTCAGGCCGGCTGCTCCCAGCTGCTGGTGGTAGAGCTCAGCCTGTTCCTGGGGGCCGCACCACACCACCGCCGAACCCTCCCCGTCTATGCGGTGGGCCAGCTCCCAGGCCTTATCAGCGAGCATGCCCGGGATGATGCGCACCAGTGATTCCACCACGTGCTGAAAGGTGTTGAAGTCGTCGTCAAGCACCACCACCTTGAAATCGGGGTATGGCTGGCGCAGGCGCAGTCGCTCCTGAACGGGGCTGGCGGAGGAAAGGACCACAACCACGGACTGCAACGACGAACACCTTTAGGGCTCCAGCCTAGGTAAAGTGCCTTCAACGATTGCAAGCTGCACCATGTTGATCTCTGCGGGTTGGGCCTCCTTGGCTGCTCTTTTCAGCTTTTCCATCGCCATGGTGGTCTGGGGTCGTCACGGCGACAACAGCATCAAGTTCTGACCTGGCTTTGACGATCCTCTGTGCCTGAGCTGAACCTCTCCGCCTCCCAGGTGCTTTCCGCAATCGCGGTGTTGCTTCTGGTGTTTGTCAGCGGAGGAGTGATCTATCTCTCCATCATCGAGTGGAGCGATCGTCGCCGTCGCAACGCCCTTCAAACCAAGCGCCGCAAGTGAGCCCAGCCGGCTCTTCGCCACCATCCCCCACTCCCGCTGGGTTAGCGGATTGGGCCTGGCAGAGCGCCGCAGAGCTGCTGGTGCCACCCCCAGCTCGGCCCTCTAGCCCTTCGGCAGCCCCCGACCTAGATGACCTAGTGGCGGCCATTGACTCGGCCCAGCCGAAGCTGCCGCTCAGTGGTGATAGCGATAAGCACGAACCGGGCAGCTGGGATCCGGCCTTGCTTGCCTCCCTCGGTCTGACCCTGCTCAGCCGCCCCGCTGATGCCGAGCAGGATGAATTGCTGCGCCGCGCTGCGGACGGCTTGCGTCAACAACTAGCGGGAAACATCGTCACCTACGTGGTGAACCGCAACCTCAACGTTTCAAACCACTGCATCAAGCACTGCAGCTTCTGCGCCTTCCGTCGCGATGCTGGCGACCCCGGCGCCTACTGGCTTAGCGAAGCCGACCTGCAGCAAAAAGCCGCCGAGGCGCTTGAGGCTGGAGCCACCGAGCTCTGCATCCAAGGTGGACTCAACCCAGCCGCCACGGTGGCAGGCAGTCAGCTGGCCTATGCCGAACGGTTGCTTGGTCTGTTGCAGCAGGCAGCACCGGGGTTGCACCTTCATGCCTTTTCGCCCCAGGAGCTGCTTTATTTCGCCCAGCACGACAGGCTGCCGCTGGCGCGGCTGCAAGCGGCTGGCCTGGGATCGGTGCCGGGTACGGCGGCCGAGGTGCTCAGTGAGCCGGTGCGGCAGGTGCTCTGTCCGGAGAAACTCACGGCCAGGGAGTGGGTGGCGGAGATGCTTCAGGTGCACCAGCACGGCTTGCCTGCCACCAGCACCCTTATGGCAGGCCACATCGAGTCCCCGGCAGATGTGGTGGCTCACCTGCTCACCCTGGTGGCGGTGCAGCGCTACGCCTGGCAGCATCAGCGCCAGGGTTTCACTGAGTTTGTGCTGCTGCCTTTTGTGGGCGCCTCGGCGCCAGCTGCCCTGCGCTCCCGTGTGCAACGGGACCAGCCCGACCCTGCAGCGATGTTGCGGCTCACGGCCCAGGCCCGGCTGTTACTGGGGCCCTGGTTTCGCTTCCACCAGCCCAGCTGGGTGAAGCTCACCCTCCCAGGAGCCACCGAGGCCCTGCGCTGGGGCTGCAATGACCTGGGCGGCACCTTGATGGAGGAACACATCACCACGATGGCGGGTGCCAGCGGCGGCACCCGCCAGTCCCCCCAGGCGCTTGAGGCGGCTGCCCAGCGGCTTGGCCGTCCGGTGCGGCGCCGCACCACCCTCTACGGAGCTGTGGCGTGACCCGCTTGCGCTGGACCCTCACCCTGACTTTTCTGCTGCTGCTGCTTCCCGCTGGCTTGCTGCTGCGATCCCCCCGGCCCCGGGCCGAGGGCCTGGAGCGGTTGATTGGCCAGGCTGCCCTGCTGCAGAGCTTTCCCGCCGCCCCGGAGCGACCGGTGCCAGCCCTGTGGAGCCAGCGCCTCGGCGCTGCTCAGGCGCGTCGGATTTGGCGTCAGCAGCGCCGCTTCTGGTGGCAGTTCTGGGGGCGCGATGGCGATGGTGGCGCCTATTTGGCCTATGAGTTCCAAGCAGGAAGCCCCCTGCCTCCCCATGGAATTCGGGTTGATGACCTCGTGGTCGTGGCAGTCGATCCCCTTGCCAAGCGGCTACTGCAAGACCAGCTCAAGTTGGCCCAACGTCAGCGCCGCGGTCTGGAGCAGCGCTGTCTGCAGCGGTTGCAGCAGGAGCAAGCCGTTTTCTGGGCCCCCCTTGGCCTCGGCGTGATGGCGGGCCCTGCAGCCCCTTTGCTGCAACGCTTCCAGGAGGGATGTTTGAGTCTCGAGCTCGAGGGGGCCAATCTGGGGCTCGCTGGAGAAGCAGCTGCCGCCAGCGGCCTGCTGGCCGCCCCAGGTCGTGCGGCACCAGCTGTTGTCCCTCCCCCCCTGCCTTCAGAGTTGCTGCTGGAGTGGCGCGGTCCTGGCCTTGAGGGCTTACTGCAGGGGCTGTTGAGCCGCCAGCTGATCCGGGAACCGCTGTCGGCTCGCTACGGCATCGGTGATGCCCAAATAACCATGCTGCGTCGTGTGCCCTTTGTCTTGCGACTGCGCCCGCTGGCCCAGGGGCCCTTCCAGACGGGTCTGGAGCTGCAGTTGCTGGTCTCAGGGGATCGGCGTCCCTGGAACCAGATGCTCGCCGGGCTGGTTGAACCGCTGGAGACCCAGGGACTCGAGGCGACGCAATCTGGCTCCAAGGCCTTAGCCGCGACGCTCTGGCGCCAGCAGGATGGGCGAGTCGTGGGAGGTTGGCGCTGGGTGCTGGCTGGTTCAGGCAGCACCCAGCTGCTGCTGTTCCTTGGACCCGAACCACCTGCCGGATCTCCTGCAGCAGCCACGCCTGTGCTGAGCCAGCCCGGCCTTGGCGCTTCGATGCAGCTGCGGCTGCGGCCTGCAGCGCTTGCAGAGCGGGGCTTGCTGCCGCCAGAATTGCCCAAGCCCGTCCGATTGGCTAGCCAGCTCAGCCTGACGGCAGTGCCAGCTGCTCGTGGCTCAGCCCTCAGCCAGTTGACTGGGCGGCTTCAGCTGCAATCTCGGTAGGTGCCTCTGTGGCTTCCTGTTGCTGCCGTTCCCGTTTACGGCGTTCAGCAGCAACGGTTTCCGCCATTAGCTCAACGGCCTGGGCCATTTTCTCGAGGTTGGTGGCATAGAGACTCAGGTCCTTGTCGAGTCGCTCGCGCAGCAAGCCCATGGCGCCGCCCAGATCGTGGGCATAGCTGCGCAGGGCGGAGGCATCCAAGGCGTCTGCGCCCTGCGCCTGCTCCAACAAGCTCAGCAGGCCTACGGCCATCAACCGTGAATAGTGGAAATCGGGGCGGCGGATGTCAGCAAGAGCTGCCGCAAGGGGTTCGGGTGCGCCCGAACCCTCCTGTTCGATCCACTGCTTCACCTCCTCGACGCTGTGGCTGCCCATGGCTGCCATGGCGCTGTCACGCTGCTGGCGCAACTGGTCGGCATCGAAGCCGGAAGCGGAACAAAGGGCCTGGAGCAGGGGGAGGCGCTGGGCGTCAGGGCGATAGCCCCGGGCAAAACTGTCGAACACCTGGATCAGGCCGCAGGCAAACAGGGCATCACTGCGAAAGCCGGTTTGACGGCTGAGCAGGTGCAGCTCCACAAGCAGCTCATCCACCATGCGGCGATAGAGGGGCGCGATCACGTAGGGGAAGGCGCGATGAAACTCCCGCTTGCTGTCGGCAACGGTGAGGGCTGCACTCACGCTGGATTAGGCCAAGGTTGGTCGACCCTAGCCGCCCAGGCTCAGTAGGATCGGAACCATTCGTGAATTCAGCTCCATGATCCCGATCGTGATTGAAGAGTCGGGCCGGGGTGAGCGCGCATTTGACATCTATTCCCGGCTACTGCGCGAGCGCATCATCTTCTTGGGTGAACCGGTCACTGCTGAGTCGGCCAACCGGGTTGTGGCCCAGTTGCTTTTCCTAGAGGCAGAAGATCCCGAGAAGGATATTTTCATGTACATCAATTCTCCGGGCGGTTCGGTATACGACGGTCTGGGAATTTTTGACACCATGCAGCACATCAAGCCAGATGTGCAAACCGTCTGCGTAGGTCTGGCCGCTTCGATGGGTGCCTTTTTGCTTTGCGCTGGCACCAAGGGCAAGCGCAGCAGCCTCACCCACTCGCGGATCATGATCCACCAGCCCTTGGGCGGCGCCCGCGGCCAGGCCAGCGACATCCGCATTCAGGCAAACGAAATCCTCTACTTGAAGCAGAAGCTCAACCAGGAGCTCAGCGATCGCACGGGCCAAGCCCTGCCCCGCATCGAGGAAGACACCGACCGCGACTTTTTCATGTCACCCGCGGAGGCTGTTGAGTACGGCTTAATTGACAAGGTGATCGAAAAGCGACCAGTGCGTCCCGTTTGAGGGACTGGATGGCGTTCCCTGGCAACATCTGATTAATAGTTTTGTTGGAAAAGGTTTTTTAAAAGGTTTTATTAAAACGAGTAGCGCAAACTCAGCTGCACCCCATGGGCTTGCAAGGCCGCCTGGGTTCCTCCGATAGGGATCGCGGTGCCTTTGGCCAATCGCTGCCTGCCCCCAGGCGCACATAGGGGCCGGAAGCCAGCGGTGGGTTGGCGAGATTTACATCAATATCAGGCATTCCAGGCACTCGGATCGGGCAGTGCTTGCCAGGCGTCAATTTCCAAGGCGTAGGCCGCATGACGCTGGATCGCGTCATCCATGAACAAGGCTGCCCGGATCGGAATGTCTGGGCCCGTGAACGAATGCATGGCTATGCCGGCAGTGATGGTCCGTAGAGCTGCCAATTGCAGGTCGTACCTGGCCTCTTCAAGCGAGTAATCGCAAACTCCAAGCTTGAGCAGTTCCTGGTGCCAAGCCAGCAGTAGGTCTTCATGACGTCCAAGCCGCTGAGCCTGGGGCGTGCTGCCGCCAATCAAAAAGGCGATATCAATAGCGGCTGAACTACGGCTGGCCCAGGACCAATCAATTATTACCGACTCCGGATCTTCCAGCGTATGGCCGAATAGCAAATTGTCGGCGCGCAGATCACCATGGACGAGGGTCCATGGCCTGTCATTGAGAGCCTGATCAATGTCAGAGCTTTGCTCGAGTACGGCGCGATATAACCGGCAGACATCCGTGCCGAAGCGCACGCCGTAGGTGGCAAAGAAATCATCAACGATTTCGGCTTTGGGGTCTGCAAACCAGAAGCCATGGTTTGGCAACCAGCTGTGCTGGTTCAAGGAAGGATCAAGCCAGAATTCGGCGTGGATAGCGGCCATGCGTTGAATCGTGGCCAACGTTTCCTGGTAGCTGAGTCCGATTACTTGATCACCTGAACGTAGGTGGGTTAGATCCTCGATCAGCAACCAATATGGCTCAGAGGAATTGGTTGCAAAGACTGAGGGTTTGTGATTTTCTAATCTTGGAGTGCAGTGAGTGTAAACACCCACCTCACGACCAAAGGCATTATTCAGCCGGCTGAACTCATTGAAGTCCTTATTGGAGGTTTCACTTTTGAGAATTACGCTTGCTGGCCCTTCTTCAGGTGGATCACAGCTCAGCTCCAGGCGCCAAGTGGTCGATTGAAACCCCCGGCCCTCCCCGAGCAGCTTCGCTTCCAGGCTTTTGACATTGGTGCCGAGAGCCTCGCCGATCCACTGCGGTTCGGGCTGCTTTACCAGCATTTCTGGGGGATCAATTGCCGCCACACCAAGAAGTCCAATTGAGTGAGTGGTTGAACTTTAGTTGGGTTGGGGGCGTTTCCCTTAAGTGCCGGCCAGGCAGGAGAGGAGCAGGCAGCTTCGAACACTGGTTGACGGATCGGATAAGCGCGGCCAAGTTAGAGCGCACTTCAGAACTGCCGTATGTACGCCACCCTGCGCGAATACGAGGGAGTTAAGGATCCAGCTCAGGCCACCCAGCCCTTGCTTGATGGGCTGCTAGCTGAAATGCAAGCACTGCCAGGTTTTATTGCTTACTACTTCGTGGACGTGGGTGAGGCCGGTGACCGGATGATCTCCCTCAGCGTGTTCGAGAGCAGTGAGGCAGCTGAGGAGTCGAATCGCGTGGCGGCGGGCTGGGTGGCTCGCTGGCTAGCGGAGCACCCACAAAGTGCACCCACGACGAGTCGCGTGGATGCCGGTCCTGTGATGGCTAGTGCTACTGCTTGATCAGCCGGCCAGCAGGGGCGAGAAGCGCTCCTTCTCTGGAATTGCCGTGAATTCGGCCACGATGGCGCGGAATTCTTCGCCATCGAGGCTCTCTTTCTCGATCAGTAGCTCCACTACCCGATCCATGCAGGCGCGGTGCTCTGCCACCAACTTGACCGTGTCTGCATAGCAGCTGTGCACCATCTGGCGCACGGCATCATCGATCTTGCTGGCAAGGCGATCGGAGCCATCGCTGCGGGTCATCAGGTCGCGGCCCAGGAAAACCTCCTGGTTGCCTGCTTCAAAGGAGACCTGGCCTAGATCGCTCATGCCAAACCGGGTGACCATTTGGCGGGCAATCGAGGCCACCTGCTGGATGTCACCACCTGCACCAGTTGTGACCTCAGCGTGGCCGAAGACCACATCCTCGGCAGCCCGCCCGCCGAGGGCACCCATGATGCGAGCTCGGAGCTGGGCCCGGCTCACCAACATCTGCTCCTCGTCGGGGGAGAACCAGGTAAGTCCCTGGGCCTGCCCCCGTGGGATCAGGGTGACCTTTTGAACTGGGTCATGGGCCTGCACCAGCGTGCCCACCAGGGCATGGCCAACCTCGTGATACGCGATCAGGCGCTTGCTGCGCCCATCGGTGAGGGGCTTGCCCTCCATGCCGGCAATGATCCGATCGACGGCATCATCAATTTCGGCAAGTGAAGTGGCCTCCTTGCGGCGCCGGGCCGTGAGGATTGCCGCTTCATTAAGCAGGTTGGCGAGATCGGCGCCGGAGAAGCCTGGGGTACGGCGAGCAATCATTTCCAGGCTCACATCATCGGCCAGCTTTTTATCGCGGCTGTGCACCTTGAGCACAGACAGCCTCCCTTTGATGTCTGGCACATCAACTTGAACCTGGCGATCGAAACGACCCGGGCGCAGCAGGGCTGAATCGAGCACATCGGCTCGGTTTGTTGCGGCAATGATGATGATGCCGCTATTGCCTTCAAAGCCGTCCATCTCGGTGAGCAGCTGGTTGAGGGTTTGCTCCCTCTCGTCGTTACCGCCGCCGACACCAGCACCACGCTGGCGTCCCACCGCATCGATTTCGTCGATAAAGATCAAACAAGGGCTATTTTCCTTAGCCCGCTTGAACAGGTCGCGAACCCGGCTGGCGCCCACGCCAACAAACATTTCAACGAATTCAGATCCTGAAAGCGAGAAAAAGGGAACTCCGGCTTCACCAGCAATTGCCTTGGCTAGCAGGGTTTTGCCGGTACCTGGAGGTCCTACCAGCAGCACACCTTTGGGGATCTTGGCGCCAACTGAAGTGAAGCGCTCAGGGGTTTTTAGGAAGGTGACAACTTCCTGGAGGTCCTGCTTGGCCTCTTCAACACCAGCCACGTCGTCAAATTTGACGCCAGTTTCAGCTTCCATGGCGAAGCGGGCTTTGGTTTTGCCGAATTGCATCGCCTGACCGGGCCCCCCAGGCATGCCGTTGCCGCGGCGTGAAAGGAAGATCAGCGAACCGATCAGCAGCAATGGGAAGAGCAGATTGCCGAGCAATCCAAGAGCTGGTGGAGCAGTTTTGGGTGGATGGATATCGAAGCTGATGCCCTGCTCTTTGAGCTTGTTGACCAGCTCTGGAGCAACACCGGGAAGGTCTACGCGCAGTCGCTGCACCCGATTGTCGAGGTCAGGATCCACAGCCTCGATAACTGCACTGCGTCCGCCGTCGAAGATATCGACCGCCGTTACCCGGCCCGCATCGACGTAATCGAGGAAGCGGCCGTAGCTCATGCGGGCTACGGCCGCATTGCGGGGAGCAACCGTGGCGCCTTCGGGTTTGAAACGGGCCGTGCCGCCGTTACCAAGCAGCTGCCAGCCGAGGAATGCGACCACTGCAAGGGGCAGCAGCCAGAGGGCAATCAGACGCCAGCGCTGGTTCATAACTGAGACACTTTGTTGACAAGTGTAACGGCGCCAGGCCCCCTCCCCGAGCCCAGCTTCAGCTAGCCGTTGCCCAGGGCAGCTCGCCATCCAGCAGACCGGGGACGTAGCCGCGGGAACCGGGCAGCGCTTCGAATTGGGCCGCTTGAGCTGGTGGGGACGGTGGATCGTTGATCAGATCGCCGGAGTTAACGGTCTCCACCAATTCGGGCCCACCGAGGCCGTGGGTCCAGATCTTCACCACGCTGCTTGGTGGGCACTGGAAGCTGAGCAGCTCTAAGGGAAACACCACTCGTTCGAGGAAGAACTGCTCGGGACCGATGCAGCGCAGTATCACCATCCGATCGCTGGTATTGCGGTAACTGCATGCCAATTGGGCCACGACTGAATCCCGATTTCTCCACCCATAAAGCCACTGGCTTGAGTGCGGGTTTAGTGACGGACGCCACTGTTTTCGGTTTTTAATGGTTTTTCCTGGTTTCGTCCCGTCGCTGCCGGCTCACCAGACCGGTTCAAAGGCTGCGCAAGGCAACGATTGGGTCGAGGCGCGCAGCCCGGCGGGCGGGCACTACGCCGAAGAAAAGGCCAATCGAACCGGATAGCCCCACCGTGACCAGCACCGTGGCCGCCCCAATCGATGCCGGTAGGGGTGTCAGAACGCCGACCACAGCCACCGTGCCAATGCCCACGGCGCTGCCGATCACGCCCCCCAGGCTGGCCAGCACCAGCGACTCCACCAGAAACTGCAGCAGCACATCGCCGCTGCGGGCGCCGAGGGCTTTGCGCAGGCCGATCTCTTCGGTGCGCTCACTCACCGACACCAACATGATGTTCATGATGCCGATGCCGCCCACCAGCAGCGACACGGCGCCGATGGCAGCCAGCATCAAGGTGAGGCCACCAGTGATCGTGCTCACAATCGTGAGGGCATCTTTCTGGGAGCGCACGGCAAAATCGTCTTCCCGCAGGATCCGGTGCCGCTGGCGCAGCAGGTTGGTGATTTGAAAGCTCGCGGCCCCAGTGCTCTGCTCGTCGCGGGCTTCGACGCTGATGAAATTTAGGCTGACCCCGTAGGTGGGGTCGCGTCCTGAAAGCTTGCTCACCATGGTGCTGAGGGGCACGTAGGCGTTCTCGTCTTGGTTTTGACCAAATACGGCTCCCTTGGGTTCAAGAACGCCTATCACTTCGAACAGCTGGTTGCGAATACGCAGCTGGCGCCCCACTGGCGCCTTGCCTGGGAACATCTTTGTGCCCAAGTCGGGCCCCACCACGGTGACATTGCGAGCGCCGTTGAGATCGCTGGCGGTGAAGAAGCGCCCCTGGGCAATCTCAAATTGACGAACCGGCAGAAACTCCGGTGTAACACCGAGAATTGACGTGCTGCTGCTCAGTCCGCCCGCCTGAACCACCCCGCTCAAGGTGATCTGGGGGGCTACCCGCTTGACACTGGGTACCTGCTCGCCGATGGCGACCGCGTCTTCTAAAATGAGGTTTTTGGGGAAGTCGATGCCCTGGCGCCGGGTGTCGTTGCTGCCAGGCACTACAAAAAGCACGTTGGCGCCGAGATTGCTCAGCTGCCCTTCGGCCAAGTTCTGGGCGCCTCGCCCCACCCCCACCAAGGTGATTACGGAGGCATTGCCGATGACGATGCCGAGCATGGTCAGCAAACTGCGCAGCCGATTGGCGCGCAGGGTGCTCAGGGCCATGCCGACGGTTTCCCGCATGGGGAGCTTGGTTGGCATGGCTGCGGTGGCGGCTGCTGGCCTTAAACGATGGCGGGTCTGTCGTCAGCGTCGTGGCTGCGGGCGCCCCGATGCACCTCGCCGCGCTGCAGATCCAGGGTCACGATTTCCCCCTGACGCAGGTTTGCGATCGCGTTACAGACACCCACAATCGTTGGTACGCCAGTGCTCTCGGCGATCAAGGCGGCATGGCTCTCGAGGCCACCGGCTTCCGTAACTACCCCTTTGGCTTTGCGAATCGCCTCGACGTAATCGGCGCAGGTTTCATGCACCACCAGGATTTCGCCAGATTGGATTGCCGCCGCTGCCTCTGGACTATCAACCAGGCGAACTCGACCGCTCACGGATCCAGTGCCGACGCCGGTTCCCTTAGAGAGCACCGCGGAGACGATGCCCACCTTGATGAAGTCGGTGGAGCCGCTGATACCCGAGAGGGTGCCGGCGGTTTGAACGACTAGGTCACCATCGCGAAGAAAGCCCAGCTCGCGTGCCATGCCCATGGCCAGGCTGAAGGTGCTGGTGGAGGAGCTCTGCTCCTCCACTACCAAGGGGTTGACGCCCCAGCAAAGCTGCAGCTGCCGGGCCACATTCACCTCGCTGGTGATCGCCAAAATTGGGGTGCTGGGGCGGAACTTGCTGACATTGCGAGCCGTAGAGCCCCCCTTGGTGAGCGGCAAAATTGCGGCCGCATTCAGCTGGCGAGCAATGCTGCTCACCGCCTGGCAGATGGCATTGGGAATGGTGGTTGCCATGTGGCTATCGAGCACCCGGCGGGGGTAATCCCGCTCGATGCGGCGGGCGATTATGGCCATGGTGGCCACCGCTTCCACGGGGAAATCGCCCACAGCGCTCTCATTGGAGAGCATCACGGCATCGGTGCCATCAAGGATGGCGTTGGCTACGTCGCTCACCTCGGCCCGGGTGGGCCTGGGGCAGCTCACCATTGAATCGAGCATCTGGGTGGCAGTGATCACCGGGATGCCGAGACTGTTGGCCTTGCGAATCAGCTCCTTCTGCAACAGGGGAACTTCTTCGGCGGGCATCTCAACGCCAAGGTCGCCCCGAGCAACCATCACCCCGTCGCAGAGGGGCAGGATGTCGTCGATCTGATCGATGGCCTCAAACTTTTCGATCTTGGCCACCACGGGGGTGTCGTGGCCATGGCTGCGGATCAGTTCGCGGATCTCGCGCATGTCCGAGGGGTTGCGCACAAAGCTGAGGGCCACCCAATCAACCCCCTGCTTCAGCCCAAATGCCAGATCAACGCGGTCTTTCTCGGTGAGTGCACGGATAGAGAGCTGCACATCGGGGAAATTCACTCCCTTGTTGTTCGAGAGCACTCCACCAACGGTGACGCTGCAGAACAGGGTTTGCTCTGGCTTGTCGACGCTGTCGACCACCATCTCCACCCGACCGTCATCCAGCAGGATGCGACTGCCTGGCACCACCTCATCTGCCAGAGATGCGTAGGTGACGGTGGCAATCTTCTGATTGCAGGCCACATTCCTGGATGTGAGGGTGAACTGATCGCCCTTGGCCAGGGTGATCGGCCCATCGGCAAAGCGGCCCAAACGAATTTTGGGACCCTGCAGGTCTTGAAGGATGCCGAGCTCAATGCCCAGCTCCTTTGACACCTGGCGAATCGTGGCGATGCGAGCCGCATGCTCGCTGTGGTCGCCGTGAGAAAAATTGAGCCGGAAAGTAGTGGCGCCGGCGGCCACCAACTCGCGCAGACGTTCGGCGGATTCCGTGGCAGGCCCGATCGTGGCCACGATCTTGGTGCGACGCATGAGATCGGGCTGGGGCATGAAACGCCAACAGACGATTGGAAACTACCATCCAGGCCTGCAACGGGCTGTCGTAGGTGGATTTTCAGCATTACCAAGAGGGTTGCCGCGCCACGGCCCGCTACCCAGATGCCGGCGCCAACCCCATCTATCCCACCCTGGGGCTGTGCGGTGAGGCTGGCGAGGTGGCCGACAAGGTCAAAAAAGTGCTGCGCGACCGTCAGGGCAATTTTTCGCCTGAGGTGATTGCAGACCTGCAGCTCGAGCTTGGTGATGTGCTCTGGTACGTGGCCCAGCTCGCTACCGAACTTGGCCTGGAGCTAGAGCAAATTGCCCAGGCCAACCTCGACAAACTGGCCAGCCGCGCCGCCCGTAACGTGATTGGAGGCAGTGGTGACAGGCGGTGAGCAAGCAAGGTTTTGAGCTTGGGCCACGGCATGAGCTCGCAAAGTGGCTGGCGCGGTTGCTTGCTCTCATAGTGATTGCTGCGCTGGTGCTGCCAGTTCCTGCCTGGGCAGCAGATCTCCAGGTTTCTGAGCTGAGCATCGAACCCTGCCCCGCCGAGGACATCGGTGCCCAGCCAGAATTGCGGCGCCCGGCTGGTGCCAGCTGCTACGCCCTACGCGGCAGCGTGGTGAACCCCACCCGCAAGCCCGTTGTTGACACCGACGTATTTGCCCTGATCGTTGATTCAAGTGGCGAGCCGGTGCTGCAAAACCGCACCCGGGTGGGTTCGATCGGTGATGTGCCGCCTGGCACCTCTGCCTTTGCCCTGCGCCTATCGGTGCCGGCTGGCACCCCTGGACCACTCAGCTTCAGAAATGTCAAGGCAAGAGGTTTCAGCGCTCCTGTGCGCAGCCGCGCTGGTGTCGATGACGAGCTGCTGCCCCTTGAACAGGCCTTAGCTGATCAGTAACCAGCTCCGAGCACCGAAACGCTGGCGCCTTCGAGCAGGCTCTGCACCAGTTGCAGGGCAATGAAGGCCACGATCGCCGAAAGGTCTAGGCCGCCTAGGGGAGGAATCAGGCCGCGGAAGGCATTCAGGTAGGGATCGGTGATCGAGCTCACCGTCGAAAGCACGGGGTTGCTCCAGTCGAGATTGGGAAACCAGTTCAGCAACACCCGCACCAGCAACACCAGGGTGTAGATGCTGAGGGTCTGGGCCAGAACCTGCAGCAGGAAACTCAGGGCGTCCATGGAATTTTGTTAGTGGGCCAACTCTAGGCAGCTTGCTTCCAGAGGTCAGCCTCAGCCTTGATGGCGAAGGTGCGGTGGAACTTCTCGCTGAGGGTGAGCCAGTAGGAGCGGCCCTCGCTTTGGCGCTTGCGCTCGATGAAATTTTGGGCCAGTAGCTCCTTGATGTGGTCGTAGGCGCCGGAGCCGCGCAACTCGACTAGATCCGATTGCAAGATCCGCTTTTTTAAGGCAATCGTGGCCAGGGTCCGCAGGGCGGCCGTGGATAGGTCCACGGGCAGGAGGTTTTGAACCAGGTCGGCCAGCCCATCGCGCAGCTGCAGGCTGTACCGGTTTCCCTCTTGCCGCACTTCCAAGGCCGTATCCCGGTGGGCGTAGTCGGTGATCAAGGTGATCAAGCCAAGCTCCGCCTCCTCTCGGCTAACCGCAGCGATCTCAGCCAGCTCTGCCAGGCTGAGGGGCCGGCCTTTCAAGTAGAGGATCGCCTCCATGCGGGCGGGCAGGGATAGGCCCTGAATCAGCCCCGTGCTTTGCATGGCCGCACGTTACCGCAGCTTTTTGGGCTCATGCCAGGGCTGGCAGGGGCGCTGAGCTGGGGCCTAAAAACAGCTTGTAGGCAGGGTTGGCCGATTCGTCCCAGTGCTGATAGCCCAGGCCGTCGAGGAACTCCTTCCAGGCGGGTCTTTCAGCGCGAGGTACCTGCACCCCCACCACGATCCGCCCTACGTCGGCGCCGTGGTTGCGGTAGTGAAAAATGCTGATATTCCAGTTGGCGTGTAAGGCGTTTACGAACGCCATCAGGGCGCCTGGTTTTTCGGGGAACTCGAAGCGATAGAGCAGCTCTTCGCCCTGAGCGAGAGCCGGGCCGGCGCTGGCGGGCAGGCGGCCGCCCACCATGTGACGCAGGTGCAGCTTGGCCAGCTCGTTGTTGGAGAGGTCGAGGCAGGGGAAGCCGGCGTTCTGCACGTCGTTGATCAGTTGCTGCTCGTCGGCTGTGCCACTGGTTTGCACCCCTACAAAAATGTGAGCAACCCTGGGGTCGGCCAGCCGGTAGCTGAACTCGCTGAGGCTGCGCTGGCCCAGCACGCCACAGAAGCGCCGCAGGCTGCCGGTCTGCTCGGGGATTTCCACCGCCAGCATCGCTTCGCGGTCTTCGCCGATCTCAGTGCGCTCGGCCACGAAGCGCAGCCGGTCGAAGTTCATGTTGGCGCCGCAGGCAACCGCCACCAAGGTTTGGCCGTGCAAGCCCTGTTGCACCACATCGCGCTTCATGCCGGCTACGGCCAGGGCGCCGGCTGGCTCCAGGATCGAACGGGTGTCTTCGAACACGTCCTTGATGGCCGCGCAGATGGCGTCGGTGTCGACTGTCACCATGCGATCCACCGTTTGCTTCGCCAATTCAAAAGTGAGCTCACCGACGCGGCGCACCGCCACGCCATCGGCGAAAAGGCCCACCTGCTCAAGCTGCACCCTCTCCCCGGCGGCTAGGGAGCGGGTCATGGCATCGGCGTCCACCGGCTCAACGCCAACGATCTGAACTTGGGGCCAGAGGGTTTTGACGTAGGCCCCAATGCCGGCGATTAAGCCGCCACCGCCTACGGCCACATAAATAACGTCAGGCGGCGAGGAGCACTGGCGCAGGATCTCCAACCCGATCGTGCCTTGACCGGCGATCACATCGGGATCGTCAAAGGGATGGATGAAGCTGAGCCCCCGCTCAAGGCCCAGGCGCGTGGCTTCCGTGCAGGCGGCGTCGTAGTTGTCACCATGCAGCACCACCTCGGCGCCCCGGGCCGCCACCGCTTTCACCTTCATCTCCGGTGTGGTGACAGGCATCACAATCACGGCCCTGCAGCCCAACTTCTGGGCGGCTAGCGCCACTCCCTGGGCATGGTTGCCGGCGCTGGCGGCGATCACGCCCCGCTCCAGCTCGGCAGGCGAGAGGCCAGCCATTTTGTTGTAGGCGCCGCGCAGCTTGAAGCTGAACACGGGCTGCAGATCCTCACGCTTCAGCAGCACCCGGTTGTGCAGGCGCGCCGAGAGATTCGGCGCAGGATCGAGTGGCGACTCAATGGCCACGTCGTAGACCCGCGCCCGCAGGATCCGTTGCAGATAGCTCTCAGGGGCCTCGCTCATCCCACCAGTGTCGCAATTCGGACCCCTGGGCGGAAGCTAAGGCCTAGATTGCACCCCACCTCCAGGGTTGTGCATGCATCTCAGCGAGCTGAGTCACCCGAATCAGCTGCACGGCCTGAGCACGGCAGAGCTTGAAGCCATTGCCCGCCAGATTCGTGAGCGCCATCTGGAGGTGGTGAGCACCAGCGGCGGGCACCTAGGCCCTGGGCTGGGAGTGGTGGAGCTCACCCTCGCGCTCTATCAAACCCTCGATCTCGACCACGACAAAGTGGTGTGGGACGTGGGTCACCAGGCCTATCCCCACAAGTTGATAACAGGCCGCTACAAGGATTTCGACAGCCTGCGCCAGAAGAACGGGGTGGCCGGCTACCTCAAGCGCAGCGAGAGCCGCTTTGACCATTTCGGTGCCGGCCACGCCAGTACCTCGATTTCGGCGGCCCTAGGCATGGCCCTAGCCCGCGATCGCCGTGGTGAAGACTTCAAATGTGTGGCGGTGATCGGCGATGGCGCCCTCACCGGTGGCATGGCGCTAGAGGCGATCAACCACGCCGGCCACCTGCCGAAAACCAAGCTGGTGGTGGTGCTAAACGACAACGACATGTCGATCAGCCCACCGGTGGGGGCCCTTTCCACCTATCTCAACCGTATGCGGCTGAGCCCGCCTCTGCAATTTCTGCAGGGCAATGCCGAGGAGGCGATCAAGCACCTGCCCTTCCTGCACGGCGAGCTGCCCAACGAGCTCAAAACTCTCAAAGAGAGCATGAAGCGTTTGGCGGTGCCCAAGGTGGGAGCCGTGTTTGAGGAGCTGGGCTTCACCTACATCGGCCCAATCGATGGCCACGACATCGCCGGCATGGTGCGCACCTTTGAACAGGCCCACCGCACCGAGGGGCCTGTGCTGGTGCATGTGGCCACCACCAAGGGCAAGGGCTACGCCTACGCCGAGGCCGATCAGGTGGGCTATCACGCCCAGAGCGCCTTTGATCTGGCCACTGGCAAGGCCTATCCCTCCAGCAAGCCGAAGCCGCCCAGCTACAGCAAGGTGTTTGGCCAGACGCTGGTGAAGCTCTGCGAACAGGACCCCACCGTGGTGGGCATCACCGCCGCCATGGCCACCGGCACCGGCCTGGATCTGCTGGAGAAGGCTTTTCCGGCGCAGTATTTCGATGTGGGCATCGCCGAGCAGCACGCCGTCACCATGGCGGCTGGCATGGCCTGCGAAGGGCTCAAGCCCGTGGTGGCTGTTTACAGCACCTTCCTGCAGCGCGCCTACGACCAGTTGATTCACGACGTCGGCATCCAGAACCTGCCGGTCACCTTTGTGCTGGATCGGGCCGGCATCGTTGGCGCCGACGGCCCTACCCACCAGGGGCAATACGACATCAGCTACTTTCGCGCCGTCCCCAATTTCACGGTGATGGCCCCCAAGGATGAGGCTGAGCTGCAGCGCATGCTGGTGACCTCAATTCATCACAGCGGCCCCTGCGCCCTGCGCATTCCCCGCGGCGAAGGCGAGGGGGTTCCTTTGGCTGAAGAAGGTTTTGAACCCTTAGAGATCGGCAGGGGCGAGCTGCTCACCGACGGCGACGACCTGCTGATCGTGGCCTATGGCGCCATGGTGGCTCCGGCGATGGCTACGGCCGGACTGCTGCAGGAAAAGGGTCTGCGGGCGGCCGTGATCAATGCCCGCTTCCTGCGCCCCCTAGATGAGGCCTTGATTCTTCCCATGGCCAAGCGCATCGGCAAGGTGGTGACCATGGAAGAAGGCTCCTTGGCTGGTGGCTTCGGGGCTGCGGTGGTGGAAACCCTCAGCGACCACGATGTGCTGGTGCCCGTGTTGCGCATCGGCATCCCCGATGTGCTCGTGGACCACGCCAGCCCGGAGCAGAGCAAGCAGAGCCTCGGTCTCACCCCGCCCCAGATGGCGGAGCGGATCATCAGCCGTTTTGGTGCTCCCCTTCAAAGCAGTCTCCCTGCTGCAGCTGCGCCCGTTGCTGTCTGATCCGGAGCCCTACGACTGCGAGGTGCTTGTGGTAGGTGCTGGCCCTTCGGGTGCTGAGCTAGCCCGCCTACTTGCCCAGGCTGGAGTTGATGTGCTGCTGGTTGATCGGCTTAAGAATTTGGGGCAGGCGGCTTTCAGTAGTGCGGCCCTGCCGCTTGAGACCCTCGATCGCTTTGGCATCCCCGCTCACGTTGTGGCGGCGCGCTGGAGTGGCTGGCAGCTGGTGGGGCCAGGCGAGCAGCGCCGGCTGTGGAGCGCAGGCCAACCCCTCGGCGCCGTGCTTGATTTTGGCGCCCTGCGTCAGTGGCTAGCTGGCCAGGCCCAGTCCTGGGGCGCCCGCCTGCAGCTCGGCGTCACGGCCATTGGCTGGCATCAAGATGGCGCTGGTGTTAACACCGTGGTGCGCGATGGCGCTGCTGGTCGCCGCCGGCTGCGCAGCCGCTGGCTGGTGGATGCCAGCGGAGAGGGTCGAGCCCTGATTGGCGAGCAGGCAAAGCTGGCCGATCCGCTGGTGGCCGGCCTGGGGGTGGAGTGGTTGCTGCAGGTGGATCCCGAGCAGCACCGGCCCTGGGCAGACAGGCTCAGCTTTTTCCTTGGCAGCGACTGGGTGCGGCAGGGTTACGGCTGGGTATTTCCGATGGCACCGAGCCAGCTCAAGGTGGGGGTGTGCCGCTTGGCCGATCCCAGCCGTGCCCAGCCAGCGCTGGCTCTGGAGCTGGGCGCCTTAGTGCAACGCTGCGGCCTAGGCCAAGCCGAGGTGCTCGATCGCCATGGGGGCCGCATTCGCAGCACGGTCCGCCGCCATGAACCCCACCGGCTGGGCAGGCTGATCGGCCTAGGTGACGCGGTGAGCACGGCCAACCTGCTTGGTGGGGAGGGCATCCGCCACGCCCTGGCCAGTGCCCGGGTGCTGGCACCGCTACTGCTGGAGGCCCTGGCCAAACCAGCTGGCTCTGCCTGCCTAGACCAATACCCGATGCTGCTAAGGCGAGAGCTGGGCTGGCGCTGGAGCCTGAGTGGTCGCCTAGCTAGGCGCACCTGGCTAGGACTGGCTGATGCCAGGGCCGATGCGCGCCTGGAGCGTCTGCTGGCTGGTTTGCAAACCCGGCGGGCGGAGGATCTCTCCGCCCTGTTGTTTGACTACCGCTTTGAGCACTACGGGCTTAAAGCGCTGCCCTACTTGCTGGGTTGGCGCTGAGCCCTGAGGGTGGAACCCAGGTTTTCAGACCACGCCGCGGGAGGCCATGCCAAGGATGGCGCCCATGCCGAGGATGTGGCCCAGGCTCAAGGTGCCGAGCATGGCGCCGTGGCTGAAACCGCCAAATAGGCCGGGGCTGGGCAGCTTCAGACCAACGTTTTGATGTTGGATCGTGGCCTTGCCAATGGCGATGGCGATCACGTTGCAGACAATCATCACCAACGCCACCTTGGGTGACCAGGTGATGGTGGCGGGGGCAAGGGCCAGGAGGGGAGCGATCATGGAGCAGGTGCCAACGCCCCATCTTCCGGGCAGCACCGCCTATGGATGACCCGGCTTAAGACTTGTTCATTGCCTGCTGCCGCAGCCGGGTGACTACGCCATCGCGCTTGAGCCTGCCAAGCGCTTCATTGATCCGGGTTTCCAGGTCTTCGCTGATGCCTGGTGAGAGGGCGAATGCCTGGGATTGGGGGTTGAGGTTGCGCAGCGCCAGCCCGTAGAGCTTGTGGGGCAGTTGCTGCAGCAAAAAGTCGAGCTGGATGTCGTCGGCGAGCACCGCATCCACGGCATCAGCAGCCAGCAGGCAGTCGGCACGGATCACTTGATCCAGCTCGCGCAGCTGAATCGGCGGCTGCAGGCCGGAGTCGTTGAGTCTTTGCAGTAGGTCGTCGCTGACGGTGCCAGGCCGCACGGCAACCCGCTCGCCGGCGAGATCGTTGAGGCTGCGGATGTTGTGGCTCGCCAATTCCTGGTTGCCCCGCACGACGTTCAAGGTGACGTAGCTGACCAGCAGCGAGGCCGTGATGATCCGCACCAAGTAGGCCATAAAGACAAAGGTGTGGCCCCGTGTACTAACAACCACGGTGTTTGTGCCAGGGCCGGTGGCTAGCACCTGAAAGATCAGGGCGAAGGCGCGGCGCGGCCCGATCTCCCAGCTGCTGGGTTTGCTGCCGTTGCGCTCCACCTGCCAGACAGCCACGCTCAACAGGCCTATCAGCACCACGTAGGCCACCAGCAGCCTGATCAGATCAGGAGCCAGCAGGCTGCGCAGCAGGGAACTGCCGAGCTCCAGCTGGTTGCGTTTGACCATCACCCCCAAGCCCGATTCCTGAAAGGGCAGGCTGAAGCGGTTCTGGCGGATGCGTTCTGGTGAGATGGTGATGCAGCCGATCGCAACGTCCACTTCGTTGCGCTTGGTGGCCGCCAGCAGCTCGGTTGTGTTGTCTGCTGGCACCAGTACGTAGGGGATCTGCTCCTGGTCGGCGACCTGTTGCCACAGTTCCACTGCCATGCCACTCCAGCTGCCCCGCTGGCGATAGGAGCAGGGCTGGGAGCCATCCGCCACGCCGACTCTCAATACGGGTGCAGCCTGGCTGGGCCCAGCGGCCAGGCTGACGACGATCGCCAGAGGCCAGAGCATCAGGATCGGGGCGGTTGGGCCGTGATCACGGCGCCAATGCCGCTGAAGCCCAGCACCACCAGCAAGTTGGAGATCGTGAGCAGCGATTCAGCTCCCCCATGCAGGGAATCCACATTGGCCAGCAGCTCGCCGTAGCGCAGTTGGGCCACGATGGCGGCGGCAATCGTGACGGCCACAAACACCAGGGTGAATTGAAAGCCCCGCAGGGCCAGCTTGGGGAACCCCTCAATCCGCCCTGCCCACCAAAGGAAGGCCAGATAGGGGAGTAGCGACAACACGAACAAAGGCGTGGGGTCGATGCCGGCAAGCCAGCCGAGGGGGCCGCTCATGGCGTCGTCTGCCGCTGCTGGCGCAGCAGGTTCCAGGCTGCTAGTGCCAAGGCGGCGTTGCCAATGGTGGTGAGGCCCGCCTGAAACACCACCAGGCCCTGCAGGTTTGGGCTGTTGTCAAATAGATGCCAGGTGCAGGCAGCCATGGCGCTCACCAAGGCTGGCAACATTGCCAGGCTCAACCAACGCCAACCGCCTTCCCGGCGCGCCACTCCCAGGCGCTGCACGGCCACCATCGCTACCACCCACTCGAGCACCGAGGTGACGTGAATCCACCAGGTGGGTAGGGAGAGGGCATGCATTGACTGATCTTGACAGGGTGAGAAGCTGTGCGTCTGAT
>Ga0247837_1001742_pt1 | contig 43752 bp, 37 predicted proteins | sample LaCtaG_2_FD_187115 | JGI IMG/M metagenome (GOLD analysis project Ga0247837, IMG submission 187115) | Freshwater microbial communities from meromictic Lake La Cruz, Castile-La Mancha, Spain - LaCruzMarch2015_14.5m | ecosystem: Environmental > Aquatic > Freshwater > Lake | place: Spain: Castile-La...
TGAGATATCTTTTCTCGTTCCTGGAATGTAAGCTGACAGGGCATCGTTGAGACTCCGTTCGAATGACCTTGTGACAAAGACATTCGAACATCTCAACGATGTTTTTACCTATACCAATTCTTCAAAACTGCTCCTCATCGCGGATGCGAGGTTGTTGCATTTGAGCTGAACATCCGCCGGCCATTTCATGTCAACCTCAGTTAAATCCTTTTAGGCAATGCTGTTCCGTCGATTAAGTACCATTCGAATTAGAATCGATTTCCTGCTTTCGGCTTACCTTTTACCTACTTGCTGAATTGCCATGCTTGGTTCAGACTATTGGGCCTCCTTGTTCCCAATTCAAGTAAGTGATTTAACTGATGAGCACCTCGACCCTTTCCCAGCCTATACAGCTCTTACCTGCAAAAACGATCGACGGCAAAAAGCCGACTCGGGAGCAGGTTCCTAAGGGGGAAGTGCTCTGTTCCTACTGCACGGCAAAATGCTGTCGTTATTTTGCCCTACCCATTGATGCTCCCACGTCGCAGCAAGACCTCGATTTTATACGGTGGTATTTGCTTCACGACCGCGCTACTGTTTTCATTGAAGATGGTACTTGGTATCTGTTGGTGCATACCGACTGCAAACATTTGCAAGCCGATCACCGGTGTGGCATTTACCATACGCGGCCACAGATCTGCCGCGATTATGCGACGGACAATTGCGAATTCGATGAAGATGCCGTCTATGAAATGTACTTCGAAACATCGGAGCAAGTTGCGGAATATATGGAAGCACGATTCCATTCAACGGATCTGCGTTCCATTCGAAGCGAAGAACCTGCCTTGCTTCCGATACTCTAGTATAACGAACGTCTCTGATGACTTTGATTGAACCGAGAACGCTGAAGGGCTTTCGAGACTTTTTGCCTGCTGCGATGATTCCTCGTGAGAGGCTGATGGAGGTTGCGCGAACGGTGTATCGCCGGTATGGCTTTGTGCCCATCGATACGCCTGCGCTAGAACTGTTGGAAGTGCTTACTGGCAAAGGGTCAGACGAAACCGACCGGCAAATGTATCACTTCATTGACAACGGCGGTCGAGCTGTTGGAATGCGTTTTGACTTGACCGTCCCATTGGCTCGATTTGCCGCCCAGCATATCGCCACCTTGGGTACGCCATTCAAGCGATATCACATTGCACCCGTATGGCGTGGCGAAACCCCGCAAGCAGGCCGATTCCGAGAATTTGTCCAGTGCGATTTTGATACGATTGGAACGACCGGCGTTGTGTCTGATATCGAAACGGCGTTGGTGATTCACGAACTGATGCATGAGGTTGGCGTCTCTCGTTTTCAAATTCGCATCAATAATCGACAGGTCTTATCTGGCTTCCTGGAAAAACTGGAGCTGCAAGGTTCAAGTACTGCGGTACTACGAGCTTTGGATAAGCTGGACAAAGTTGGAGTGGAGCAAGTTTCGAAGGAACTGGCCCAAGCAGGACTTTCGGAACAACAAACGCAACAAGTCATTACCCTGTCGAAGATCCAGGGCAGCACAAGTCAGGTCCTTTCTCAGCTGGATGAGCTGCTGAAAGGGTCGGAGCAAGGCCAAGCTGGGATCGAACGTCTTCGTACGATCTGTGGTGCGATGAAGGCTGCCGGCGTGGCAGATGAATTTTATCGACTGGATGTATCGATTGCTCGCGGACTGGATTACTACACCGGTGTTGTTTTTGAAACAACGCTTGGGGACCTACCGAGTATCGGTAGCGTTTGCAGCGGTGGTCGTTATGACAACCTAGCGGGCTTGTACACTAAACAGCACCTTCCAGGCATCGGTGCATCGTTGGGTTTAGACAGACTTCTCGCCGCCTTGGAGCAACTGGGGCGAATTCCCAAAACAACGCCATCTGCGGATATCTTCATTCCCTTGTTCGATGCCGATCGGATTAACGACTACTTCGCCATGGCGTCGATCGTTCGCAGTTCCGGCATGTCGGCTGAAATTTATCCCGATGCCAAGAAGCTCGGGCAACAGCTGAAGTATGCGGATCAACGCGGTTTTCGCATCGCCTTGATCGCAGGTTCGCAAGAGCTGGATGCTGGCCAAGTGCAAATCAAAAACTTGGCGACCAAGGTCAGTACTCAAGTCACTTGGCGCGATCAACCCGACGAGCTCGTTGCAGCCATTAGAAGGATGTTGGAATTGCCCGACATGCTCGCATAGAGAGACTTTTCTGAAGTCAAGTGCCTTTGGATACATTATCCCAAAGTAGCTCCAGCAACCAGCTGAATTCAATCGGAAAAGCCAAGACGACGCAAAAAACCAACAGCATAAGCACGATTGGGCATGTACAAACAGAAGGTGCTTCCTTCTCAGCAGTGCCATTCGGGTCTGTCCTCATGGTAGGCAGTGAAGATACATTCGTATGCCTAAATCACATCAACTAAAGCAATCATGATGCTTAGCCATGCCTCTCTTTCCAACAAGCTTCCTTTGGAATGAAGCCAACTCAAGTACAATCAAAATGATCATTGAAACTCCGCGTCCGTCGAGATTGTCTGGGCGAGGGCGAACCATGGAAATCGACGATATGGTCGTTCGATTCTTGTCCATCTCGAAGATCAGACTCTGCACCTTTGGGTCAGTACGGAAAACATTGTTAGCCCCGCAAAAAACCGAGGTGTTCTCCCTCATACCGTGGCGGCATCGCATGATGGGCGAGTTTACTGCCATGGAACTGGCTGTCGTCGGATAGTTGCTAGCGAATGGCGGCAGCTATGGTCAGTACCAATTCATTTCGTCAGAAACTTTCAATTCAATGCGCCGGCCATGAAGAAGAGTGATTTTGTTGATGGTTGGATGGACTAGCTTTCAAACGACTGTCGAATTCGATCGGTGCTCCAACCTGCTCCTAAGGCCAAAATCAATTTGATTCTTGCTTTGTGGCTTGGTAGCACGCCACCCAGGATCACCCCTAGCTTCGTAAGTGTTTTTCCAGCGCCCTCATAAGCATATGCATCCAGCGTCCGACCACGCGAGCAACGCGAGGTTAGCACCATCGGAATTCCAGTCTTTGCAGCCCGATCAATGGCTTGCATGTAACCCGGTGGGACATTGCCTCTACCGAACGCTTCCAGAACTAGTCCTCGGACACCTAGAGCGATTGCGCAATCAATGAACTTGCCGTCTCCTCCTGAAACCATCTTGATTGTTTCTACAGCCAGTTCGATGTTGTCGGTCTGGATGTACTCTTGGTCGGTAGTACGACGAGCGATAATGATTCGATCCTTATCGATCAGACCGATCGGACCATAATCGCGGCTCTGAAATGTATCCACGGATTCGGTGTGCGTTTTGATGACTTCTCGCGCTGCGATGATCTCTTCGCTCATCGCGACCAGAACACCCAAGCCTCGAGCTTCCATCGTGGTTGCGACTCGAACGGCGGCGATCAAATTGGCTGGTCCATCCCAACTTAGCTCGGAGCTGTTTCGCATCGCGCCCACAAACACAACGGGCTTAACCGACTGAAGTACCAGATCGAGAAAGTAGGCGGTTTCATCCAGGGTATCCGTTCCATGAGTAATAACCACGCCATCGATGTTCTCCCGTTGCAACACCCAACGAACCGCATGGGCCAGTTCCAACATGATCGCGGGAGTTACGTGGGGGCCTGGAAGCCTTGCGAAATTGATAATCTCAAAATCTGCGATCTCTTCGAGACCAATCACTTGCGCGACGATCTCCTCACCTGATAGCGCCGGCGAGGCACCACCCATCGTAGGATCGATACTCATCGAAATCGTGCCACCCGTAAAGAAGATAGCGACGCGAGGTTTCAAAAGAAAAATCCTTCAGCAAGTAGTGCCGGAAATGAAACTGGATCGAGTGGTTCGAGTTTATTCTTTATCGCTCGAAGTCAGGTCGAAACAAAAGAGTTCATCTTGGTCGCGGATAATTAGTTTGCCCCCTGCAATCACGGGATGAGGCCAGCTTTCGCCGTTGTGTGACGGAAGTTTAAACTGACTGATCAATTCGTATTTGTCTTTCTTGGTACTGATCAAAGCCATCGTGCTGTCTTGGTAACGAAAGTATAGCTTTCCATCTGCCGCGACGACGGCTGCGGAACCAGTTCCAGCCCCTCGCGCCTTACCCCATAAATTCTTGCCGGTCTTCCATTCCACGCAGGCTGGGAATCCATTGTTGTGTCCATGTCCCATGTAAACGTAGTTGCCGATCATGATCATCCCACCATGATGATTTTGTAATTCCTTGTTGGTTTTGTAGTACACCTCCTTCACCGACAACTTCTTTCCCTTCTTGTTGATTTCGAGTAGGGCTGTTCCGCCATCGTCATAACCGGTAGAGCAAAAAATATAATTGTCTTTGGTTATCGGGGTTGGGATGTTGGCCGTGCGATTTGCAATTCGATCATAATTCCACAAGAGTTCACCTGTCTTGGCCTCGTAGCTGACGATCCCATGCCCAATGAGTTGAACATACTGTTTGATTCCAGCAGCCTTAGAGATCACGACCGAAGAGTAACCCGCCCCGTCGTTTCCAAGGAGATTGCCTTCTGGAGCTCGTCCTTTCCAAACCACCTTACCTGTCGTTTTCTCTAAGGCCACTACCATCGCGTCCTGTGCGCCAGGTGTGCAGATCAGAAGGTCTCCATCCACCAATGGCGATTCGCTGTAGCCCCAGCTCGATTCAATCTTGCCTCCGAAATCGGCAGTAAAGCTAGTCTTCCAAACCTCTGCACCATCGTTCAACTTGCAGCATACGAGCACGCCGTCGTTGGATAGGGCATAAACCAAGTTGCTCGCAACATCGATGGTTGGGCTACAAGTAGGGTCTTGCTTATTGGGGGTGAATGCGGTCGACCAAAGGATCTGTCCATCTTGTTGGCCAAGGCAAATCAGTTGAGTGCTACCATCTTTGCTTCCCATGGTCAGGATCTTGCCGTCGGCGATGGCGACGCTTGACATTCCACCACCGAGTCCCTTGACTCGGTAGTCCAAGTTGGGTCCTTGATCCGGCCAAGACTTCAGCAACCCTTTTTCGGTCGATATACCGTCTCGGTTGGGGCCTCGCCATTGAGCCCATTGGCCAACAGAATCCTCCGCAATAGCCAACGAGCCGGGCGACAGCAACAAAAGTAAAGCCAAGGATCGACGCAGCGAACGAAAGGCAATCAAGTTGATTTTGATCATGAGTGAATATCGATAGGTAGGTGGAATGGAAACAACGGGCGGAATGGAAGCGACGAAGGCAAATCGAGTCGTGCGTTGGATTATATCCCTGTTGGCGGCAAAAAGGGCACTTTGCGATGGCAGTAGATCTAAAGATTGTAGAACACCGTTCGAGAAAAATGATCTTGTTCAAGCCAGCTGTGTTGCACCGCTTTCGCCTCCTGGATCAAAACAATTCCATCTCGCATTCGAATAGCCCGGCAAGGTGCGATGGATTCAAAGCATCTGTTGTTTTGCCGTCAAAATAGATACGGCCTTTTTGCATGCAGAGCGTTCGTGACATGCAAGGCATGATTTCGCTCAGATGATGCGTTACTAAAACAATCGAGGTTCCGGATTCGGCGACTCGATCCAATTGCTGCAGCAAGTCCCTTTGAGCTCGAACATCTAAACCTGCTGTTGGTTCGTCCAAGATCAATGCAAAAGGTTTGCGAACCATGGCCCGAGCCAACATGACGCGTCGTCGTTCGCCGGTCGACAAATGAGCAACGGGTCGATCTCGCAGTTCCATCATGCCAAAGGTTTCTAAAGCTTCGTTGGCCGCGTCCTTCATGGCCGAAGTTACTCGTTCTGCATCTGGCTCCAGTTCCGATGCGAAAAACCCCGTTAGCACCACATCCGCGGCTGGCAATCGTCCCGATCGACCCGTGGTGAAATGATGATCGAGTTCGGAGCTGACGATTCCAAGCTGGGTTCGCAAGTCCCACACGTTCCATTCGGTTTGACCGAGAATGCGAACGACTCCCGATCTCCCGTCCACGATGGACGGGTACATCGTTCGCGTCAGCAGCTTCAGCAACGTCGACTTCCCAGAGCCGTTTGGGCCAAGAATCACGCAATGCTCGTTGCGATCGACTCGCAGAGACAAACGATCAAGAATACGAGTCGTCCCGCGAACGATGGAGACGTTTTCCAGTTCCAGCAGTGCTTTGGAGTCGTTCATAGCAAACCATGCTGGGTGCGATTGCATCGCGGGAAGGAAGCGAGAGTGGATCGCCCATGGCTCCACGGCTCGTTGCTTTAATGAGGTCGTTATTGGGTAAGGGCGGTACGACGGACTTCCAAGTCCGTGAATGGGGAATTCGACGGACCAGGAAGTCCGTCGTACCATTCAATCAATAGCCCGTCCAACGAGGGAACGACCGTCGAGGCACATCCCGCAAGTCAAGGTGGGTGGTGATTAACGGGGGATGTCAAAAAAAACGGCAGAGCCAAATTGCTCTGCCATTTTCATTTTATCGACAAGTCCGTTGGTCGTTCGACGCAACGGCACGTTGATTTAGCCGATTGCTACGCGACGAAACGCAACGATTTCCGCGCCATCCGCAAAGCCCTTGACTGCAGCTTCCACGGTCTTGGTTTCATCGAAAACGAAGAATTGGTTCAGCAAGCATCGTTCTTGATCGAGCAGAGTGTTGTCGGCAACAAATCGATCCAATTTGCCTGGAAGGATCTTGTCCCAAATCTTTTCTGGCTTTCCTTCTGCGGCAAGTTCCGCCTTGATGGCGTCTTCTGCAGCTTTCATGACTTCGGGGGTAAGTTGCAAACGGCTCACGCATTGTGGAACTGTCTTGAGCACTTTGCCAAGTCGAGTGCGATCTTCGTTTTCGACCTTGATTTGGTTCTGCATCGACTCGCACTCTTTTGCGACCATTTCCAGGTCGAACTCGGAGTAGTGAAGGATGGAAGGCTTCATGGCTGCGGCATGCATCGCAACGTTTCGGAAGAATTCGTCAGCACCTGCTTTGCCGCCGTCTTTGAACGCCAGGATCACCCCGATCTTGCTGCCGGCGTGGATGTAGCTGGAAACTTTGTTGCCAGTCAGGCGATGCACTTCGGAAACAACGATCTTTTCGCCAGTCTTGCCTGTTTGTTCTACAAGCTTCTCAGCGACAGTCATTCCGTCCATGCTCAAGGCATTCAGTTGATCGACGTTCTCAACGCCGTGCTCCAAGGCCATTTTCACCAAACGGTCTGCTAGAGCAACAAAGACTTCATTGCGTGCTACGAAGTCTGTTTCGCAGCAAAGCGCCAAGATGACGGAGGTTGTCTTAGCTTCGTCGGAAGCGGTAGCAACGCAACCTTCGGTCGCGTCTTTTTCTGCTCGCTTCTCAGCGATTTTTTGACCTTTTTTACGTAGATAATCGAGAGCACCTTCGTAGTCGCCATTGGATTCTTGAAGTGCCTTCTTGCAATCCATAAGGCCAGCGCCCGATTGCTTGCGAAGCTCTGCGACGTCGCTTGCGGAAATTGTCGTCATCGATCTTATTCCTGTGTACTAATTCAGATGAAAGCTTGGTTTGTAAAAAAACGCTGCTTCTTCGGTTCAGCGAGAGAAGCAGCTAAGTTTGACTTTTTGCGTTCCATGCAAAGAACGGCTAGGCAATGCCTTCGGCCTTGGCAACCATTTCGCTGGTTGGATCGGCTTCTTGCGCTTGGTTACCCAAAGTCTTTTGCAATTCTGGGTTTTCAGCCTTGCCAGCCAAAATCGCGTCGGCCAACTGCTTCATGATCAAATCGATGGAACGGATACCGTCATCGTTGCCTGGGATAGGCAAGTCAATTTGGCTTGGATCGCAATCGGTATCGATCAACGCAACCGTGGTGATTCCAAGGCACTTCGCTTCTCGAACAGCGTTCTTTTCCTTTTTAGGATCGACGATGACCAAGCATTCTGGCAATCGATTGAGAGAGCGCAAGCCGTTCAAGTTTCGGTAGATCTTTCGATACTCACGATTGAGGGACGATTGCATCTTCTTGGAGTATTGGTTGATCTTGTCGCTGTTCATGATCAGCTCCAATTCTTCCAATCGGCCCATTCGATCTCGAACCGTACGGAAGTTGGTCAGAGCGCCACCCAACCATCGTTCGCTAACGAAAGGCATGCCGCATCGAGTGGCTTCCCGCTGAATGACTTCGGATGCTTGTCGCTTGGTGCCGACGAAAAGAATGAGCGAACCACCGTTGGCAACTTGGTTCAGGTATTTCTTCGCTCGCAACATTCCGCGTAGAGTTTCGCGAATGTCGATAATGTGGATCAGATTCTTGCGCCCGTAAATGTACGGTTCCATTTTTGGGTTCCAGCGACTAACGCGGTGCCCAAAGTGTGCGCCTGCCTCGATAAGCTTCTCTACTAATTCGTTTGCCATGCGATCTCCTCTTTTTGTTTGGCATTTCTAAGCGATGCGTCGAGTCGATGGCAATCGATCGGGCACAGGAACCGAGCACTGAAAATGCTGGAATCCTTCTGCTTTTATGGATGAAATGCGGAATTAGGGACCGGGACGGATGGAGAATTGTGCGAAACCCGCACAAAAAACAACTCGGATCCGACCTATCCTTGGTCCGTTAGTATCGGCAATTGATGCTTCGCGTCAATGGAAAAGTTCAAATTTGCGGCCTTCTGTCACAGGCTTTGTTTCGACTTGGAAGGGCTTCTGTTTTCTGCGATACTCTGGCATCTGCGATGGAGTCACCTCACGTGAGTGTCTTTTCGCCTATGAAGGCTCGATGGGAGCCTTCTCAACATAGCCAAAGGGATTGCTTGGCTACTAGTTAACGTTTGTGCGACCGACTGGCAATTTGCTGGATCGATGTTCGCCTGTTTTATTGGAGATTGGTTGATGTACAAGAATTTGAACGCGACTGTATTGGGAGTTTCTGGGCGGCAAAGTGAATTGATCGAACTGGCAATGACCTACGGTTTTAGCGGTTTGGATATCGATATTATTGATTTAGTCAAGCGGACACAACGGAGCGAATTTGAAAAGGCCGCTCGTTATCTGCTCAGCGCGAAAATGAAGGTCAGCGGATTCGAAACTCCAATCGACCTCGATACGGACGACGAGTCGTTTGCAAAGTCGCTCGCTCAATTGTCGACTACGATTGAAGTAGCTGGCAAAGCGGGTGCGAAGGCTGGTTTCTTGCGATTGCCTGCTGCAACGGATCGCCTTCCGTTCCATGAGTACTTTGACGTGCTGCGCAAGCGAGTGGACAGCATTGCGGAGATTTTTGCAAAGAACAAGGTAATGCTTGGTTTGTATTTCTCGGTAGCTGTGGAAAATCGCGACAACCGTCAGTTCAAGTTCATTCAAGACGTCGAAGGGTTCTTGGCCTTCTTCAAGGCATGCACGAACACCAGCGTGGGCCTGGTCATCGACACCTTCAATTGGGCTGTCGGTGGTGGAACTTTTGAACAATTGGCGACCATTCCTGGCTATCGTGTTGCTGCCTTGCGATTAGCAGACACCGAAACATTGCCTTCCGCAGCAGATGCAAGTTTGAAGATGCGGCTACTGGCTGGTACCAGCGGCGTGATTGATAACGTGCGTTTTGTTTCGATCCTGAGCAAGGCTGGGTACGAAGGCCCGATCACTGCTTTTGGACACGCAAGCAATTTTGGCGGTATGACTCGCGATTCGATCGTGGCAAAAAGCCAAGATTCTCTCGATCATGTACTGGCAGGTGCAGGTCTTCCAACCTTCACGCGCCGACCGGATATGATTGTTGAATCGACCAGCCCGTTGGTCCTAGAAGACATTGGCTTGGAAGCGTAAGCTTCGCCCATGTTTCATCCTTGCCGTAGCTACGCTAGCCTAAAAAGCGAATGTAGCTACGCCGATTACAGCAAGGCAACCCGTACTACAATGTAAAATCCGTTGAATCAAGATGGATACTTCAAGAGTTGATTGTTTAGGTTAAGGTCACGAGGTGGGAATGAGCAAGCTAACGCTCCGTGTCGTCCAGGGTGCAGATCGTGGGCGAATTTACGCAGACCTTAAATCCCCAGTCTCGATCGGTCGCGAAGAAGGCAACTCGATCCAGCTTAACGACGAGCGTATCAGCCGCTTTCACTGCAAGATCCAAGAAGACAACGACCACTTGGTGCTGACCGACCTGGAGAGCACCAACGGGACTCGAGTGAATGGCCAAGATTGCCAACTTCGAATTTTGCGATTTGGCGACATCATCGCTGTCGGGCGAAGTATGTTGCTATTCGGTTCGGCCGAACAAATCAATTCGCGAGTGCAGGATAGCTTGACCGCTGTCGAAGAATCGAAACTCGGCACGCACAACGATGATGGCGATTTCGAATTGGACCCAGGGCTTGCCGAATCGATTCGCGCCCTGCGGGATATGAACCAACCGCCACAACTGCCCGAGCGCCTTAGCCCAAGTCAAGCGGCTCAATTGGCAGAGCTCTTCGAGTACTTTCATGCGCGAATCGGAGAAGTCGTCGACTCCGTCAAGATCAATGACAAACGCGCTACGATCAACGTGGATATTGCGACATGGCAGCTTATGCTGCAACTGTACAGCCGCATCTCCGAATTGATTCGCGGCATCTCCGACCCAGATTTCCGTTTACCAAGCTAAACCCTCATGGCCAAATCACTGCAATTCACCAAAATGCACGGAGCCGGTAACGACTACGTGTACATGAGCGGCTTCTCGCAAGCGTTGCCCCTGGATCTTCCCAGCTTGGCAACTCAAGTTTCCGATCGGCGTTTCGGAATCGGCGGGGATGGCTTGATTGCGATCTTGCCAACCGACAAGGCGGACGCTCGCATGCGAATGTTCAATGCCGATGGCAGCGAATCTGAAATGTGCGGCAACGGAATTCGATGTGTTGCCAAGTATGTTTACGATCATGGGATCGCCAAAAATAAATCGCTTAAGATCGAAACAGGCGCAGGCATTCTGTCGCTTGAGCTGACCGTTGAAAACGGACTGGTGTCGCAAGTGACGGTCGACATGGGTGAGCCTCGATTGAACGCAGAACAGATTCCAACAACGTTGGGTGCGAACCCCCAAGCCAACGTCGTCAGTCACCCGATCGAAGTTTTGGGGCACAGGTTGTTTGCGACTTGCGTATCGATGGGAAACCCGCACTGCGTCATCTTTGTTCCTGAAGCTACGGACGAGCTGGTTTTGACCGTTGGACCCCTGATTGAACGGGATGACCGCTTCCCGAAAAGAACCAACGTGGAGTTTGTAGAGGTGCTGGCACGAGGCGAAGTGCGACAGCGAACTTGGGAACGAGGTTCGGGTGAAACGTGGGCATGTGGCACTGGAGCCAGCGCGGTTTGCGTGGCAGGTGTGCTAACCGGCAACACCGATCGTCATATCTTGAACAATCTCCTTGGGGGGCAGTTGCGATTGCATTGGGAGGAAGCCTCCAATCATGTTTTCATGACCGGACCTGCGGTTGAGGTGTTTTCCGGGCTTTGGCCACTTCCGTCGTAATGCGATTCCCCAAGTTACCTTTTCGGCCGAACATGGTTCTTGGACGAGCCTCCATGAGCTGGGGTGGCACTCTTTTGGCCTTTGGTATTCGAGCGTGGATGCGCACTCTGGACGCCCGCATCGCATGCTACCAAACGAACATGGACCCAGCGGTCGCAAGTTTTCAAGGCCCAGCCATCTACATCGTATGGCACGAGTACCTGGCGCTACCGCCATGCAACCGCAGAGGTTGCGATGTCACCATGCTTCTCAGCCAACATCGCGATGCGCATTGGCTGACCGAGATGATATCTCAGTTCGGATTCAAAACCGTTCGTGGCTCGACCAGCAAAGGAGGCGTCAAAGCAATCCTGCAGATCACTCGCGAATTCCGAAATACCAGTTTAGTGATCACACCGGACGGACCGCGTGGACCACGCAGGGAACTCACCTCGGGTTGCATCTACATCGCTGGTTTGCTGGGAATCCCCATTGTGCCGCTTGGCTGTGGATTCGATCGACCTTGGCGCAATCCAAAGTCGTGGGACCAATTTGCGATCCCACGTCCCAGCTCACGCGCCAGGATTGTCTTGGGGCCAGCGATCTATGTTCCTCGCAAGCAAACCAAGGAACAGATCGCAGAGATTCGCCAATACGCGGAAACGCTACTTCACGCGGTGACTCTTGAATCGGAGACATGGGCTGCAGATGGCTCGCTCCGGATCGGCGAAAGAGCATTTTATCCCGTACCTCAGGAATCGATTCCATTATGACCGGGTTTTTGTGGAGCGATGATGCTGATGCCTTTTTTGGAAACGAGCCCGAGAAGAAGCCCTTAGATCTCAATCCCAAGCGGACGCCACCGCCACCGGCCAAGCCTCAAGCCACATCCAAAGCCAAGGCCCCGTCTAAACCCGCCAAGGAGCCCTCCAAGCCGGGCAGCACTTCGGAAACGCCTCTTTCCGTTGGCCAACTCAATGCCTGGATCAAGCGTTCGATCGACGAATCGGTTTCCACCTTTTGGTTAGCCGGCGAAATCGGAAATCTTAATCAATCGGCTTCTGGGCACGTTTACCTGACCATCAAGGATTCTACCAGCCAGATCTCCGCAGTGCTTTGGCGATCGACGTTTGAGCGATTAGGCATCGACTTGCGAGAAGGGATGGCCGTTCTGGTTCAAGGGCGTATCGATGTCTATGGACCTCGCGGTACTTACCAAGTGATCATAAGCCGGGTGGAACAGCAGGGAATTGGCAAGCTGCAAGCAGCTTTTAAACGGTTGCATCTGAAGCTCGCTCAAGAAGGATTGTTCGACGCGGAACGAAAAAAATCGCTTCCTCGCTTCCCAACGCGCATTGGGTTTGTGACCAGCCCAAGCGGCGCCGCCATTCACGACTTCGTCCAGGTTCTGCGTCGACGTTGGCCAGGCGCAAGTGTCTTGCTGATCCCTGCTCGAGTGCAAGGGGAAGGAGCCGCTGAGGAGATCGTTCGCGGAATTCAAGTTGCCCAGCGACTTCGCCCATTGTTGGATGTCTTGGTGGTTGGCCGGGGTGGTGGATCGCTCGAAGACCTATGGTGCTTTAACGAAGAGATCGTAGTCCGAGCCGTCGCGGCCTGCGCATTACCCACGATCTCGGCCGTAGGCCATGAGATTGATATAACCCTTTGTGACTTGGCCGCTGACATCCGAGCCCTAACACCCTCGGAAGCTGCGGAGCGAGTCGTGCCAAGCCGCGACGAAATCCTGGATGCTTTGGCCGCAACTCAACGGCGCATCGATATGTTAATGATGCATCGGATTCATCAAGGGGAGCAACGCTTGCAGTCCATTCTCAGCCGTCCCATTTTTGCATCGCCCGAGCGATCTCTAGAAACACCGACCATGCGACTGGACGATGTGCACCAAGCTTTGGACGAAGCCATGGATGCGATGATCCAGGCCCGCAACGAACAACTCGAACGAGCATCGAGTGTGTTGGATGCTATCAGTCCCTTAAAGACGTTATCGCGCGGTTACTCGGTGACCATGGATTCTGAAACCGGAAGCGTGATCACCCATAGCAAACAAGTAAAGTCGGGGCAAAAGCTGACAACCAAGTTAGCCAACGGGGAGATCCAAAGCGAAGTGCTGTAGTGGGTCTCGATTCGACTGGGCTGATCCCAAGCCAATGATCGACATCCCACTCCCGCGATTTGCTTCACTCTAGGTCGATTGCATGGCTCTTTCCCGCCCCTACGGCTGTTGGTTTGTTCGAACCAATGGCTCGAGCGAAAGCGGCAACCTCTACGTTGGCAGCACCACCCTTTTTCAGTGCGCGAGCTGCATCTTGCGCGGTCGCACCACTGGTAACAACATCATCGACCAGCAGGATCGTAGCGCCCTGGATCCATGATCGCTCGTAGGCCGCGAAGGAGTCTTGCATATCGTTGAGTCTATCTTGCAAGTTTTTGATTCCCTGCTTTTCCACCCATCTCGTTCTGTACAGTGCGTGAGGTTCGAATGGCAACCGAAGCGACTTGGCGACGCAGGCCCCCAGAATTTCTGCCTGGTTGTATCTGGTCGATAAACGGCGGAACCAATGTTGCGGCACGCACACAACGCGATCTATTTTGGATGCATCGAAGGTAGCGCTTTCAGCAAGCCAATTTCCCACTCGGCGTCCCACTTCCCAGGTCAGGGATTCGTTGTTGCTTTGTTTCATCTTTCGGATCACTTGCTTGGCAGGACCGTGATAAATGGTGTAGCAATGGGCTCTGCGAAAAGACCATTTCCGTTTTTCACAGTGGCGACAGGATTTGGGCGGCTCGTCGTCTGCTCGGAGAAATGACTTGATAGGAGCTCCGCATTTTCTACACCCCAACTGCGTAGGTTCAATCTTGTCAAAGCAGCCGCCGCAAATCGATTCGTGGTCGGGGTCGATTATCGGCGTCTGGCATACTACACAAACACGGGGGAAGGCCAAGTCGGCGAACAACCGAATACCACGTTTCCATCGACTCCATGTCATTCGATCGCGAAGAGTAGGTAGCAGGCTGTTCATGCTTGGCTATTTCCGAGTCACGACAGCGGTTCTGCGCCGAGGATACAGCTCACGGCAAAGACCGCAAACGGTACCGTCGCACCCACGGGCCGTACAATGCTCGCGGCCGTAAAAGATGATCTGCAAATGTAGCCTATTCCAACTAGCTTCTGGGAACAACTTTTTGAGATCTCGTTCCGTCTGAACAACCGAACTGCCGTCTGTGAGCCCCCATCGCTGTGCTAAGCGATGAATGTGGGTATCAACGGGAAAGGCTGCCACCCCAAAGCCCTGGCTCATCACGACCGAGGCGGTTTTATGGCCAACTCCAGGTAGTGCTTCCAGTTTCTCAAAGCTATTGGGAACTTGACCTTGATATTCATCCACCAAGATTTTCGATAAACCTTGGATCGCCTTTGACTTTTGAGGACTTAACCCGCAGGGTTGGATAATCTTGCGAATGCTTTCCACCGATTTTTTGGCCATATCGAAGGGATTGTCAGCTAAGGCCCACAGATGGGGTGTTACACGATTTACCATTTTGTCAGTGCATTGTGCGCTTAGCAGCACCGCTACCAATAGCGTGTAAATGTCCTGATGTTCCAGGGGGATCGGGACCTGGGGGTAAAGTTCTTCGAGTCGTACGTGTACGGTCTTTGCGCGTTCTGATCTAATCATGGTGCAATCATACTTGGTTCACGTGGACCTGTGCCAGTCCCTTTCCTTTTCCCTTTAGCATCATGACCAGCAGAAAGCCTGTTCAGCTTGAGTTCACAGACTGTAGCCACTGTGGAAAGCGAATTGCAACCACCGCAAGGCGATGCCATCATTGTCAGGCTACGTTCACGAACCTAGTGCGTCCGAAGCCAACAACTTCCAATCACGATTTGGATGAGGAGTTGGAAGAAGTCGACAGCCGCGATTCTCATATGTCGTTATCGTATGGCGGATACGACAACCAAGATATGGACGATACCGATGAGGAATGGGATTCTTCCCCACGAAAGCTCTGGAGATTTGTCGCCTGGGTATTGCTGATCGTTTTCTCGGTTTTTGCCCTCATGCCGTTCCTGCTATAGTCTTGATCGCTCAAGACGCTGAGATCGTGCTGCGGGGACTAGGCGTGCTGGAACGTTGCGACTTCTTCGCCAACCGACCATTCTTTGAAATTGGATTCATCGCGATGGATGTGGCGGTAGATTGTATCCCGTTCTACTGGTTCGCGGCCCGCTTCCAAAATCAGTTGTCGGATCTGCTCCACCGTAAGTAGTTCAGGTGTGGTGGCGCCGGCATCGTGATAAATCAATTCATGGCGAACTGTTCCGTCGATATCATCGGCACCGTAAGCCAGAGCTGTTTGTGCGGTTCCAATGCCAAGCATGATCCAGTAAGCCTTCATGTGCGGCACGTTATCCAGCATCAAACGTGAGACCGCCATTGTTCTTAGATCCATCGCTGCTGATGGCTTCTTCAGATGAGACAACTTGGTGTTTTCAGGGTGGAAAGCGAGCGGTATGAATGTTTGAAAACCGCCAGTCTTGTCTTGCAAATCGCGCAGCTGCAGCAGGTGATCAATACGATGGTATGGTTGTTCCACGTGTCCATACAACATGGTGCAATTCGTCTTCAAGCCGATCTCATGCGCTGCTTGATGGATCTCCAACCATTTATGTGAGTTGGCTTTGTGCTCGCAAAGCTGACCGCGCACTTCGGGGTGAAAGATTTCCGCTCCACCGCCAGGCATACTGCCGAGCCCAGCTTCCCTGAGATCTTGAAGTATTTCCTTGGAGGTCATTTTCGTTAGGAATTCGAACCAGTTGATTTCGACTGCAGTCCAACCTTTCAAATGCAATTTCGGATATGCGTTATGCAGTAGCGAGATGATGCCACGGTACCAGTCATATCCGAGCTTATGATGCAATCCACCCACGATGTGCATTTCAGTGCAGCCATTGTCCACCGCTTCTTGGCCTCGGTGCAGGATCTGTTCGTCGCTCATGGCGTAACCCTTGGGATCACGCAGGTCAGACCGGAAGGCGCAAAAACGGCATCGATAGACGCAAACGTTGGTGGGGTTAAGATGCGTGTTGATGTTGTAGTAACCGAAGTTGCCATTGATTCGCTCTCGCACGTAGTTGGCCAATTCGCCAACTTCATGCAGAGATACTTCGGGAGAGTACAGGAACAGGCCGTCCTCCATGTTAAGCCGTCCACCTTGCTCCACTTTTTGACGGATGTTTTTCAGTTTGTCTTGGACGATGGGACTAATCATGATATTTGCAACAAAAGACGTGGAAGAACTGAGGATCTATTTCCAAAAGGCATCGACGGAACCGACCACCAAAAACAAAACGCTAATGATGGAATTGAGTTGAAAAAAAGCAAGTTGGATTTTGGCTAAGGAATGCTCGGATACGACTCGATGTTCGATGACCAACAGGACGGCGATGATCCCAAGCATCCCCCGAAAGGCCCAGCCCAAAGATAACTCGGGGAGCAAAAAGGTCATCGAAAGAGCGATTATCCACATGATCGCGTGGCACGCGGCGGCAATTCTCAGTGCCCCTCGAACGCCGAACAGGGCCGGGATGCTGAAGAGCTTGGATTCGCGGTCAAATTCAGCATCTTGACAGGCATAAATCATGTCAAAGCCCGCGACCCAAAAGAGAACCACCGATCCCAAAAAAACGGCGGGAAGAAGGTCGCTGGGTCGTGCTAGCACCCATTCCCCCCGCAACGCAATCCAGGCACAGATAGGGGCCAGCATTAATGCTACGCCCAGCCAAAAGTGAACCAAATACGTAAAGCGTTTTGCAAGGCTATACATGGCAAGAAAGGCCAAAACGGGTACGGACAGGGCTATGGGTAAGACGTTGGGTAAAAACAAGAGACAAGAAGCGACGAAAGCCAGCCCGCAAGCAACACTAAAACCAGTGACACTCGATGAACTAAGAAGCTTCGCTGGCAAATGACGGCCTGCCGTACGAGGATTCTGGCCATCCCACTTTTGATCCAACAGTCGATTCATGGCCATGGCAAAACTTCGAGCCGTTATCATGCAAAGTACAATTCCCACCAAAGCTTGCCACCGAACCGGAATCGACATTTCAGCCGTTTCGTTGCCGATAACAAAGCTGGGAACCAGCAAAGCCCAAACCGTCGCAAGCATCGCAAATGGCAACGCAAAGATAGTATGACTGAAACGAATCAGCTCTAAGTAATGTTTGAATTGGTGCACCCAAGTGGATTCGGAAGATACTGAAACTGGCTCGGACTTGTTCATAATGTCCCGCGTTTCAAGAGCGTATGGTCGATGGATCCAGCTTCACCCCATCGTTTCATCAAAGCATGTGGGACCTGAAGATGGTCTAAGATTCGTGCCACGATAAAGTCAATGATGTCGACAACAGTTCGGACGCCATGATACCATCCCGGCATCGCTGGCAAGACGATAGCCCCGGCGTCTGCCGCTCGTTTCATATTCTCCAGTTGGAACACCGACATCGGTGTTTCGCGAGGTACGAGAATCAATTTTCGATGTTCCTTCAGATGCACATCGGCGGTTCGTTGAATCAGATTGTTGCCCGCAGCATGAACAACACCCGACATGGTGGCTCCCGAGCAAGGACAGATTACCATCCCTCGCGTTAGAAACGAACCGCTAGCAACCGGGGTCATGTAATCGCGGTAGTCATGCAAAGTAACGAATTTGCGGTCGGCTTCTACCTGTTCGCCACTGCGGATCGGCCATTGGCTTCGCGTGCTTGCATCGGGCCACGAATATTCCAGTAGGCGATCGATCTGGTCTCGGTTCTTTCCGAGATCCAGTTGCAATTCTTGTTGAACAACAGCCGCACCGGATGGACTAATTAAAAGATGCACCGGCGCTTTCGCTTGGCAAAGGCATTGAAGCAGTCGAACCGCGTAGACTGCACCACTTGCACCCGTGATGGCTAGAACCAACGGATGATGGTTCGTGGAGTGTTCCATTATTTAGTGCCTACATACAGCGTGACCACTCCGAACGTCATCGCTACCATTTGAATGTTCTTGAGCCCGGCTTGTCGCATCAGGACCGCTAAGGCCTCGCCGCTCGGGAATGCTTGGACGCTCTCAGGCAGGTATTGATAAGCTGACTGGTCATTCTTGGCTAAGCGTTGTCCTACTCGTGGCAAGATGTGCTGAAAGTAAGCATTGTATACGTGCCGCAACCCGAAAGCGGTTGGCTTCGAGAATTCGAGGACCGCGACCTGCCCGCCAGGTTTGCAGACTCGCGTCATTTCAGACAATCCGACCTCCGTCACTGCAACGTTTCGCAGGCCAAAGGCGACCGTCACCGCTTGGAATGTGTCGTCTTCGAAAGGAAGCTTCTGAGTGTCCGCTTCCACAAAGTCGACCTGTTGGTGGGAAGGGAGTTTCCGCTTGCGTTTGTCGCGAGCGATGTCAAGCATTTCCGGGCAGAAGTCGCTGCCGATCACACGTGTCTCTTTACCCAGTTGCTTGGCTATCGATAAGGCCAGATCGCCGGTCCCCGTGCACGTGTCCAGCACCGGTTCACCCGGATGAAGTTTCAAGAAGCGAAGAGCCTTGGACCGCCAATGCCGGTCGACGTTCAGCGAGAGAACATGATTCATCAAATCATAGCGCGGAGCGATTTCAGCAAACATTTGCCGAACACGATCACCAGACTTATCTACCATACCTATTCCCAAAGATGAGGGTAATAACCTAAGTTGCTCCGCGCAGCTGGGCCACCCAATAAGCCACTCGCTGAGCCGCTAATCGCCGCAGCGAAATTTTTGGCCTAGTCGTGGACCGTATTTTCGCCAACTGCTTTAACCCCGACTAGCCCAATCTTTTCGAACGTGGGTCAGGAACGCATCGCGTTTGCAGACTGAGCCCAAGCAAAAGGCCCGAAAATCAAGAGGGGAGCCCAAGCCGCAACGGCGGGGGACAAAAAGGTTTCGTTGGCCCCCAATGCATTGAGTCCCATACTTACCCCAAAAAAAGCAGCAAAACTGACCAAACACGTCAAAATCATGCTGACCAAGTTACGATTTCGATTCGACAAAATGAGCGGAATGCCCAGTAGAAGCTGAGTGAAATCCAGAAATGGCTGAACAAACCTGGCATGCACGGCCACTTTCAATTCGCTGCCGTAGTAGCTGCCCTGATTCTGCATTCGCCATATTAGATCGCCCGTTGACGCGAATTGGCGGGCTCCTCCCCCCCGAAGGACGTCGTATTCGACGTTGCTTGGGATGAAAACTTGATTGGGCTGGAGCCACGGATTGTCCGCAGGCAGCAGCAAAAACACGCCCGACTCGTTGCGAACCGATTGCTTGCCTGCCAGGGAATCCGACCCCTTAGCTTCAGACACCAGGTAGCCAACGGGGTGGTTGCTGTCCGCTGGCATATGGGTAGCTGAGGCCCCAGTGATTTGTTGCGTGACCGCAGCGGCCGGTCCCAGGAACCGAAAGATGGGATGAACAATTATCGATTTGGCTGGCAATAGATGCATGCCTGCAATCAAGACCCCCTGTTCAATATCTTCGGCAGGACGGATGGGGCGAGTGTTTTCCCCCTTCAGTTCCTGAGGGGACTTGCTGAGCATTCCCGCGAAATGAGGGATGAGCAGCTCTCGGGATACCGCTGCAATTCCAATAAGAACCGCTGACAAAATCAAAATAGGCCGGACGATTCGTCCTTTGCTAATCCCCGCAGCAAGCAATGCTGTCATTTCATTTGTTCGATACAGCCATGCCACCACAAACATGGTCGATAACATCGCGATCAAGCCGCACATGCGATCGTAAATGCTAAGCAAATACGGGCTAAAGTACTCGACCAATCCGTTCACGAATCCGCCTCGAGTTTCGCCGAAAGCGATCAGCTCATCCAGATTGGTAAAGACCTGGACCACCACCAGAAGACCGGCTAGCGTTAGAAAGCAAATCACGAATACGCGTGAATACAAGAAAAGAACGTATCGATCGATTTGAGTCATTGGATTCTCGGTTTGCCGTAAGTCACCGTCTGAAGTCCTATACAAAACTACTGGTGATGAACGCAACGGGAATCCGATTCGCTGAAACTTAAAAACCACCATTCGCCCCAAACAAGTTCAGCGAGAAAATCACCCCGTGAGCCGACAGGCATTTTTGAAGATTTCGTTCCCGTCCCGATTTTTGATCCAAGTTGCCTCGCGGAGTTCCGTCATGTGTTTACACTGATTCGGATTGCCTTCCGACCTTCCGTAGACGGTGTGCTAAGTTCGTTTCATTGAGAGATATCAGAAAGCTAAGATGGGATTCAGAACATTCTTCGCGTGGTGGTTACCAAATGCAATGCTGTCCATTTCGGCGGCATCAGCGACGTTGGCGATATCGATGCTACTTGCGTTTGCAGAAGCAAGGAGCGGCTTTTGCGAAGAGGCGTTTGTTCCGTATCAAGTGACGGAGGATGTCGTCTACGGACACAAGGATGGGCTGGCTTTGACCTTGGATGTTCTTGAGCCGACAGAAAAACCGAACCATATCGGATTGATTTTGGTATCCAGCGGTAGCTGGAATTCTCGCAAGTCCGATGTGCATGAAGAGGAAGAAAGCCGACGGCAGAAAGACCATTGGACGCAAGGACTTTTGAAAGGAGGCTTCACCCTATTCGTCGTTCGCCACGGCAGTAGCCCTCGCTACACGGTGACTGAAATGACGCCGGACATCCTGCGTTCGATTCGATTTGTACGCGCGAATGCCGCTCGATTCGGCATCAATCCAGATCAAATTGGAATCACCAGCGGTTCTTCCGGTGGACATCTTGCGCTGATGGCGGCTAATCAAGGTGACGATGGTAAACAAGATTCGAAGGATCCGATTGAGCGAATAAGCAGTCGGACGCATGCGGTCGTCGCTTGGTTTCCGCCAACAGATTTTATCAATTGGATGGGGCCCAACAGCTACACGTTGGTTTCGCTGACTCGACCTGACCTCTTTGAACGTATGCTCGGTAAAGTCAGCAATTTAGAAGATCAATTGCGTGCAATTTCGCCGATCAACTTTGTCTCTGCAGACTCTCCGCCGCTGCTGCTGATTCATGGTGACGCGGACAAAACCGTACCATTGCATCAGTCAAAATTGATGAAGACCAAGTATGAAGAACTTGGGCTGAAAGTGAAACTGGTGGTTCAGCCCGGTGGGGGGCACAGCAGCTGGCCAGGAGTGATGGATCAGTATCCAGAAATTTGGTCTTGGTTTGAAAATCATCTACAATAACCGTCGTCGCAGTCGTAGAATCCTAGGACGAAGCTGAACGTCCTCTGGTTCTGAAGACCCAGGGCCTGGTGCGAGAATCAAAGATACCAGATCGGGCGAATGGAAACTAACGCGTACTCACCAGTTGGATCAGTGCGCTCGGCGTTAGTGGGTGGTGCTCGTCCCCGACCAAAGTCTGGAGACGAGCTCTTTCGGAGACGAGCTCTTTCGGAGACGAGCTCTTTCGGAGACGAGCTCTTTCGGAGTGTCGAGCTACTTCGAAGTGTCATCTACCTACCGACGACTTACTTCAAAAACGAAGTGTCGAAGTCGATCATGCCTTCGCCCGTACCATACGAAACCGACGTGGGTTTGGTAGTCAGCCCGTACCGCTCGCAAAATTGACTCACGATCGGCATGGTCTGGCTCTTAAATTTATCGCTAGAAAACAATTGCTTGGCTTCCTCTGGGGTTCCGTAGAATCTGGTTTGCGTGACCACCTTCTTCATGTCATCCAATTGCAACTTAGCAAACTTCTCACCGATACCAACCAGCGTTTTGTCCATGGTTGCAGGATCTTTCATTCGCTGATTCATTGCATAGAACGTCTCAACGATCGCGGCTGCAAATTCTTTGCCGCCAGGCTTCTTGAGCGAATCGGCTCCAACCACCACCATGTCGATGATTTCTTCCGGAATGCTGGAGGAATCAAACAGAACCTTGCTTTCGGGACGAGTGACCAAGGTTTGCATCACAAAGGGGTTCCAAACCATGATCGATTCAATCGAATCCTTCTTAAGCTGAAACGCTTGGGCCGCTTGCTCGGGATCCATATTGGTGAATGGGAAATCCTTCGGAGACTTTCCAAGTTTTTCTAAGCACCGGTCAAAACAGAATTGCGAAACGCTTTTCTCAAGACCATGCGTTTTCTTTCCAACAAGAGCATCGATGGAATCAATTCCCGCTACGATGCATGCATCCGCCCCATTGGATGTGGAGGTTGGCAAAATCGCAACGCTCTTTCGGGAAGCAGCTGGCCCCAAGATGTCGATGTTCGTAATGCAGACAGCATCGGCCTGGGAAGTTCCATAAAGGGTAATGCAGCTGTCGTAGCTGACCAGTTTCAGTTCGATATCGATGTTGTGCTTTTTTTCAATCGAACCCATTTTGCCTGCTTCGCCGTCAATCAAACCGACGTCGCTTGCCACCCCGAAAATGCTCCAAGATGGGTATTCGCTCCAAGCGAGTGTGAATTTGGTAGGTGCTGCTTGCTTTGATGCGGACGAATTAGCAGGCGTGGAGGCCGGTTTCGACTCGCATCCCAAAGGAGCGAAAGCAACCAAGGTCAGAAGAGTTAGCCACGATCGATTAAGCGATTTTTTCATGATTTGCGGTATCTAAACTGGTAAACGAAGGAATCAGCTAGGCTGAAAACGGGAACGCCTCACGCTTCATCGTCTCGCATAAGGCCTCAATTCTCAAGTGCCAATAGAAAGAATCGACCCGGTAAAGTAGCGTTGAGGCACCTAGATCTTGTTCAGAGAAATAAAATCGACATCTGTTTTTGTTATTGGCATTCTTGTAATCGCTCGCCCGTTCTCGTACAACGATGCAACGCCTTGGTTTTTTCCTTCAAGTTATTTGATATCTGAGCTGTAGAGAATTTTATGTCGAGCGAGAATCCGTACGCACCACCTTCCTTTTCCGGTCCTACCTACACCTCGAGCGGAGTGGGTGGAAATCTGGAAATTCGCAATGTCAAGGCAGATATCAATGACATCCTGAGCTACGCGATCAAAGTCTGGAAAGAAAATCTAGGCACCCTGGTTTGCGCCACCTTGGTGGTAATCGGAATTTCATTTGCTTTCGCTTTCGTAAGCGCCATCGTCGAAGCGATGTTGAAAGGTGGATTTGAAGCCCCTGCAACCCCCGTATCAGCCATTTTCTCTTTGGTTTTTTCATTCACCTCTAATGTCGTTCAGGTCTTCATTGGGATTGGTCACCTTCAGTTGATGCTGGCGTTGTTGCGTGGACGGCAAGCTTCTTTGGGAATGCTGTTTGGTGGTGGTGAAAGACTTTTGCCAACCATCGGCGTGTCGATTTTGCTTGGCCTAGCAGTGATGGCCGGACTGATTCTTTTGATTATTCCAGGGATTATTGTGATGCTCTTTTATTGGCCAGCCTACTCCCTGGTGGTTGATCGAAAGACTCCGGTCATGCAATCGTTTTCGTTAGCTCGCGTGATCACGAAAGGCAACGAGCTAACGACGTTCTTGATGGGCCTGTTGTCCATGGGGATTGTTCTCATCGGGTTCCTTGCGCTGTGTATCGGTATTGTCTTCGCACAACCGCTAGCCATGTTGCTATTCGCCTGCGGGTACTTGGTAATGTCAGGCCAATTGGATCCCAAGGCAGCTCCAACCTACTGAGCCGCAGGCGTGACACGGTTTGTTGCTTAAGCTGTTTAACAGCAATACCGTTCAATCAACCGTTTAACAGTCAGCCGAAGGCGTACTTACTGCCATTCACGTACGCCTACGGCTGACGGTTAAACGAAATCACTGCAGTTCAATGAAATGGTGCTCGTACTCGAATCATGATGGTCGAGTACGAGATCAGAATGTACAACTCAAGATTGCCAACGCTCTGCCAAACCGGGGTCTCATCGGTTTCGGGCCGAACCGTGGTCGCAGAACCCATATACTCTGGGCCATGAATTCGTATCAGCCGTAGAGATCTTACAGAACTGGTTACAACAGCATCAACGCGACCTGGGACGTCGGAGTCCAGAGACACACTCAGTAGCAGATTAACGATTGCCGTCCGAAGAATAAAGAATCCGTAAGTGCGATCGCTCGCGACAAGTGATCGCACTTTTTTATTGCCTACACGTACGACCAAAATTCGGCCCGTAACACATTTCGAACCCGACCGCATTGGCGGCAACCGCTATCTCATTGGATGTCGTTATTCAGGGTATTAGAGGACATTCTCTAGCAACTCCAAGATTACAACGCGACGGTGGGACCTTGTGCCCCACCGTCGCAACAGGTTTGGTCGGCTAACCGTGCTGTTTAGCGCACCAAACCTATTGCGACGTGCCGGGGCAAGCCCGACCGTCGCTTGTAAGTGTCCAATAAAACGGAAGTGCCGAACCCAGTTGGTGGAAGGACTTGCTCAAGGCCACGAAAACGGTGTTTTTGGACTCGATCGAAGCTTGATGCGATAGAAAACAGATGCGAGTTCGAGTGAATTCGCGGTGGCACAGACGCTCTCTGAGGTAGCGTCGAAAAGAGAAGTGCCTATGACGGCTATAGAAGAAACATTGGGTTCTCCATTTTCAGACCCATTTCGCCCCCCCTGACCGAATTGACGGTAACCGCTATCTCATTGGCTGCCGTTGCCTAGTACCGACGTTAACATTCTTCCCCCGTCGTCATACGTTCTGGTATCCACCGTCGCGGTGTCCAGCTTCAGTTGGCTCAGTGTACCACGTGCCGTGTATGCGCGGTCGGCGACCGAACCGTCGGGGTACGTGTAGCTCACAAGCTCGTTTCGAGCATTGTAAGAGCTGCCAGTCGTGTAGGTCTGGCCTGATATGGTTAAGCCTTCGGACGCTTTGCGACCAGCTGGGTCGAAAGCGTAGGTGACGGTGTTGGTGTAACGACCATTGACGGCTGTCAGCATGCGACCTGCTCGATCGAAGGTGAATGTGTCGGTATCTGCAATGGTTCCTGATGGGCTATTAGCAGCCGTTCGATAGTTGCGGCTGGTCATTCTGCCAGCAAGATCGTAATTGTAGCTGCATGTGTCGCCTGCTTGATCCTGCTTACGGGAGACTCGTGCAGCTTTGTCATAAACGAAGGTAACGATCCCGTATCCAGGTTGACCTACAGTCGAGTTAGCCACATGATCAGGATACTGCTCGGTGAGTTTCGAGCCACGAGCATCGTAGGTATAAGCCGTGGTCTGATTTTCTGCATCGGTTAGCGATAGCAACTGGCCCAGAGCGGTATAGACAAAGTTGGTGGCAGCAGTGATGCGGTCTGTGGTTGACTTGCGTCGGTTGCGAGAGTCGAACGAGATCAGCGTGAACTTGTTCTTGGCATCGGTTTGTTTCACAGCGTTACCGGACCGATCGTAATCGGTTTTGGTAATGGCACCGAAGGTACCGGTTCGCTGCGTGTTTCTACCAAGCGCATCATAGACCATGTCGGCACCGACATTGTTAGGATCTCGAACGGTTAATTGGTTACCACCTGCATCATAAGTCACCGCAGTGACTTTGTCCAACTGATCCAAGGATCGCAGAGTGCGTTAAGTTGGCCGGGGCATCGCATAGCCGAAGCCGCTAAAGCTTAGGTGTATTTATGCGGTGCGGTCGCGAAGACGTTTTTGCAACAGAGTTACCTTGGATTCTAGCTCCTCCATGGATAGATCTTTCAGGTCGATCTCGGAAGTTGGCGAATCTCCAAGCAGTCCTTCATAAATCTGGATGCTTGCCTTAAGCTTACCGCGCTGCTCGCCTACTTTAATGCCCTCTTGTCTCGCGTCGATCAAATTGGACTGGATGTCCAGGCTAGCTTTCTCTCTTGCATCGTACATTTGCTTTTCCTCTGTTATCTCACGAATTGCATTCAATTCACCCGTCGCTCGCAGAAACTCCAAACCGGGAATGAGTTCTTGAAGCTCTTCGACGGTATGCTCGCTAGAATTCTTAATCCAATAGGCCCATTGCTCCAAAACGCTTGCATTGCGCACGTCACCTGCATTTCCATTGTACTTCGCAAGCTCGACCGTGTGAATCTCGATCGATTCTTCCAAGACTCGCCCACTTTCACGGTCAACCAATCGAAACTGGTGATGAAGCTGTTCGTCGTTCCATAAATTTCGCATCAATAAACAGATGGAATAGGTCGCTTTAAGATCGCCGTACCCTTGGCCAGCACGGAGCTGATCCGTGTAGGCTTCGCAAGCGTAAAAGACGGCACGCTTCGCGAAACTCGATTGGACCACAATTTGGATTTCAACGATGAAAACACGGCCACGTTGATCGGTCGCCTTCACATCCACACAAACCAGCTTGTCGGTCTCGAAGTCCTTGATGCCGAATGGATTGAGATACTCGACCGAAACAACAGGGTCCACAAACCGCAAAACTGCATTGAGCAAGCTAATCAGGCAGATTTCATTTCCGGGTTTGCCGTAGATCTTGCGAAACGCAAAATCAATCTACGCTCGAATCCCAATCTTCATTGACATTGCACTCACCGTTCATTCTTCAAGATCTACACAGCAAATCTTCCGGACACGATTTTAGCAAGATGCAACCGGATGTGCATCGGTAATAGCTCGATCGTAGGCCGTAACAAGTCTATTGTAGGCCGTAACAAGCCGCTTTGGGCGCAGTTACGGCATGGCGTGTGAGGTAGAACTGATTTGTTCGACGGAGGCAATTTGCTTCGAGCGGGGCTGCCGTAACTGCGCTAGCGCTTGTTACGGCCTACTTGTTTGTTACGGCCTACTTGATCCGAGCCATGAACCGGCACTTGCCAATGACGAATTCCACCGCAAAGGAGTCTGAACACCTTTATGGCCCTGAGCCATCAAGATCGCGTTCGGCTATTCCGTAGGAATTTAAGCCTGTAGCCGATGGTTGAGCGTCAGCGACACCATCGGTTACGAATCAGTTCAAGCACAGCACCCCGATGGGGTGCAAGCAAACAAGAGCTGACCACGTTCATCACGATCGGACACATTATGCCGTAACGGTTGCTTGCATCCCTCCAGGATGCTCATGTCGCGAGGGACGACGTTCCGGTGGTGTCGCTGTCGCTCAACCACCGGCTACAAGCTTTTATCCTTTCAGGATACTCGTACCATATCAGAATCCAAAGCAACAAATACTCGCGAGAATCAGCAATGGAGAATTGATGCAAGCCGATTTATTTCCCATATTTTCCAGTCATGAAACTCTGAAGCATAACCACCAGTGCATACCAATGTTCACTGCATTGAAGATGCATGGCCCCTGCCCCTTTTCTCTTATGTTCGCATTTCCGTGTATTCAGTGTGTTCCGTGGTTCCAACATTGGTTTTATTCTGGATCTTGGTTCAGGGTATTAGGCAAGTCAGGAGTACATCAAAGGGACACAGCATTTGTTTGGGTGGGCAGTTGCAAGTTGAGCTTTGATTTCCTGCTCTGAATCGATGATTCTTGCACCGGCACTTTCGACGATTCCAGTAAGAACAGAAAACCCAAGTTCGACTCCAGCGAAGCATTTTTAAAAGCAGAGGCATCTGAGATCGCACAGAGAAGAAGGAGTCCGTGGGCGTTTCGTCTCTGCGTCCTCCGCTTCTCTGCGTTTCCAAATAAACAGAAGAGCTGCAACGGAATGACATCCAACTAATTCGTCATCTCCTGGCAATGACCGAATCGGATTACATGAAGGCGAGAAGGTGGAAGGAACCGTTCATCGTGACGATTCAACATCAAAAGTGGAGTGTCGCTCAAAAGGACGTTCGGTAGGTCGTTGCGGATCGCTCTTGGCAGCTCTTTCGTAATTATGTTTTGAAGTTGGAAGTTGGAAGTCACGAGTGTTAAAGCTCGGATTGCCAAGAGTATTGACTTGCTTGAACTCGCCATAGCGAGATCCCTAGCAAGATCAGCGTGTACAAGCCGAGATAGCCAACGCTCTGCCAAACCGGGGTCTCATCGATGAACCATTGCTGCCTTTGGCTTACCAAGCTTACTTTTAAATCCATGGCGTGAACAAGAATCGATCGCAAGCGATAGCTAACGGTCAATTGGTTGATGGTAGCAGGAACCAGGGACATAAACGCTTCCACCCCGATCATGTAAACAAACGCGGTAATCATGGCTCGGCGTTGAAACAAGGTTCCTATCAAGACAAACAATGCCGCGTACGCAAATGCAGACAAGATAATAAGGCAAGAGATGACCATCCAAGCTTGCAGTGCGTTTGGCATACCCGTGATCGGAACCGCGATGGCGGCAGAAGCAATTGCGGTCGAGCTCGACCATAAAATCGCAACGATGTACTTGCCTAACAAAACCGCGCGTCGCCCATTCGCTCGCGTGACTGCGTAGATCCAGGTCTGCCCCTCCAGTTCGGAGCTAACCACGGGCGTAGCCCAAAGCAGCAAGCCAAGGGGGGTAACAACTTGTGGAAGCAACACGTAAAGCATCATCGAAAATGCGAATGTGGCATCTTCCTCCGGAAGATTCGTTTGAAATTGACTCATTTGCCAAGCGGTTAACGAAACGATCAGTACCGGGAATATCGCCATTGCCAACCAAGCCAAGATCCTTGCGGTTGTTAGGGAACGTTGGATTTCTAACTTGACCACGCCAAGAATTCCCCATCGCCAGTTCAAGGTTGTTTTTGGAGAGGCTTGATGAATTGCAGAGCTCATAGATCAGCATTCTTTGCTTGGCACAATTTGGCACAATTTGGCACAATTTGGCATAATTTGGCATAATTTGGCATAATTTGGAACGGAACGGTTTTCGGTTTTATCTACGGAAGCAGAACTAAGGTCGTCGAAGCGTACGTGAGCCGCGATGTCGAGAAACCAACAATTGAAACAGCGAACTCAAATCCCCGTCGGCACCTGCTAGCTCGGTAATCTCAATTCCATCGTCGACCGACATCTTCGCAAGGGCTTGGTACAGTTCAAGAGGCTGTCCTACTGAAACTCGAAGACGATTGTGCTCGCGTTCTAGTTGCATCGATTTCAGCCAAGGGGCCGTTGCGAGTCGGCAGGCGAGCAGGTCAATATCAGAGCAGGTGATCGCAAGATCTTGCGGTAAATCTGCCAGCATGTTTCGCAGTTCCCCCGCAGTGCCCGAGGCCAACAATCGACCGCCGTAGATTAACAAGAAGGCGTCGGTTATTTGCTCCACTTCGTGCAGAACGTGACTGGCAAGCAACAGGCTTTTGCCGCTCTTAGCCCAGTCCACCAGCATGGTCGTCATTTCATGTCGACCTATTGGATCGAGCCCAATGAACGGTTCGTCTAGGATCAGCAATTGAGGGTCATGTGCTATTGCCTGAGCCAGCTTGCAACGTTGACGCATCCCCAACGAGTAGGTGTTGATGGGCCGATGGATTGCGTCCACGAGCCCCACCGCTTCAAGTACTTCAAGCGTTCGCGAAGCGGCTGCTTTTGGAGGCCAGCCACTTAGAGAAAGCAACTGCCGAATCCACTGGACAGCAGAAACGCCTGGCAAAAGGATGTCGCTGGCTGGACATAATCCAATGCGTGAAAGCACGGACGCGTTCCCCACAGGATCAAGCCCAAAGACTTTGACACTGCCTAGAGTCGGCCTTAAAGCACCCGTAATGAGACCGATGAGCGTAGATTTTCCAGCCCCGTTGGGGCCAACCAAGGCATACGCGCCTTGCGGTAACGCAACATCCAAATCATTCACACCAATCACGCGACCGTACGTTCGAGTCACATGAGTCAGACGAATCAGTTCGGTATCACTGGGTTCGGGCAGTCGAGACTTATCGATCATGAATCTTCTCGCTTCTAGGCCTTGAGTGTTCGAGCAACGCGCCAATATGCGATACCAAATCCGGCCCACGTGACCAAACCGACCACGATCCAAGGCATGATTTGGTACTTGGAGTCGGGCGTCAGGCCGAAGACCGTTTCCTGGAGATGGCCCAGCGTCTGGTAGGGCGACACAAGCATCCAACGTTCCCGCAATAAACTAGATGGATCGGATTGATCTCGAATCATGGTCAAGCTGGTAAGCACCCCATAGGTGATCGTGGTCATAATCCAGGTGGCAAACCAAGCAAAACCCGCAAAGCGACTTTCCTGAGTCATCGATGAAAATGCCAGCGCTACGGCGGTTGTCGGAAGCATCAACGTTAAAGAGGCGACAAGAATACGAAGGGGTAGATCCCATGTTTGCAGAATGGCCTCGGGGCTGGACGACAACAAGATGCCCACAAAATAAACAATCAAGGCGGGTACCGTCGTGATCATGGCCAACAGAAAAAACAACACGCAGGCCTTGCCCCATACATACTCCCATGGAGTCAAAGGTCTGGAAAGATAAAGCAGATAGCCGCGCGAACGCAGATCGTAGCTGATCAGTCGCGGCGAGACCAAGCCAAGGATCACAATCATGCCAAACGTTTGCGGGTACCGGAAAAAAGCAAACAGCATGAACGACCACGCGACATGCCGTGTTTTTTCGGGTGACTTCAAAACCTCGTCCACGTCAATGTTGAACCGGTCCGAGAACGTTGGCTGATTGTTGAGACGCCTTCTTCCCTCTCGTTGTTCCAACATGGCTCGTAAGAAGTTTCGGCGTTGTTCGGGCTGGTTCACGCTTTGTTCGAATATCGCGAAGCCGGTCAATGCAGCCAAGACAGGGACAACAGCAAGAATCAGTACTCGTTTCAACCAAGTGCCGCGCCAAACGAGCGAGATTCCGGTCGATGCAACCACCAACCATCGAGTCCAAGCGGGTTGCAAAGGCCCTTTCCAAGGGCGATATCCAAGATCAAGAATTGGCATTCTGGGGTCCGCTCACGATTTCTAAGAATGTCTGCTCCAGGGATGTTTTGGATTCTTCCATACGCTGGATCAATACGCCGCATTGGCTGCTGGCTCTCCAAATCTCCGATCGAGAACGGTCCGACAACTCCCACACTTGAAGCGATTGAGCGTTGATCGGCTGCGATTGAAATCCCAGCAGATTGAGTTCACGGGATAATCGGTCCGCGTGGTCAATCACTTGTAGATGTAGCCCAGCTCTTGCAGGACGCTGAAGATTGGAAAGCGAATCGGCAAGTCGCACCCTTCCGTTGGCTAGAATGACTACGGAATCGCAAACTTGTTGAACATCATGCAGAATATGAGTCGACAGGATCACAGATTTGCCATGAATATTGGAAAGGGCGGCAATGCGATCAAGAAATTCTTCTCGTTGTGCCGGATCAAGCCCTGTGGTTGGCTCATCTAAAATGATCATGGGTGGATCGTGTACGATGGCTTGTGCGAACTTCAGCTTCTGTCGCATGCCGGTCGAATAGGTCTCTACATTGCGATAACGCTCTTGTCCGACATCGCAAAAATCAAGAACTTCGTGAGCTCGCCGAAGGGCTTCGGTTTTCTCAATACCAGAAAGCCTGGCCATCATTTGAACCGATTCAATGCCCTGCAGCCCCAGAATGTAGCAGTCGTCTTCGGGCAAATAGCCAACTTGGTCGCGAATCGTGCGAGTCTGTAAAGGCCAGGGATAGCCGAGCACTTGCCCCGAGCCTGTATCAATTTTCACCAGCCCAAGAATGGCCTTGATCAGAGTGCTTTTGCCAGAACCGTTAGGGCCTAATAAACCTGTCACTCCTGGACGAATCGCAACGTTCACATCCGCAAGAGCCAAATGCTGCCCGTAGCGTTTGCTGACGCCTTGAAACTCCAGAATGGGGTCCGAATTGTTGGGGGATTTGTCGAGCAAGATCGGGTGGACCTGTATGGCTTCCGAAATACGTGGGATGATCTGCGGCCGCATCCTTGAAGATTTTGTCGAGATCTACGCCAAAAGATCTCGAACGACATTGCCATGTACGTCGGTTAATCGGTAGTCACGTCCCTGGAATCGGTAGGTCAGCTTGGTATGGTCGAAGCCTAGCAAGTGCAACCAGGTAGCTTGAAGGTCGTGGACGTGGACTGGTTTGTCGACGATCGAAAAACCCAGTTCATCGGTCATCCCGTATTCATAACCGCCCTTCACTCCGCCACCCGCCATGAACATGGAGAAGCAGTCTGGGTAGTGATCGCGTCCTAATTGCGCTCCCACCGCAGTTCGACCTTCGCGAAACGGTGTACGCCCAAACTCCCCGCCCCAGATAATCAAGGTCTCGTCCAGCAAGCCTCGTTGTTTCAGGTCTTGGATCAATGCGGTTACAGGTCGATCCATGGTCGCACACTTGGTGGTCAATCCATCCCGTATGTCCTCTGCAGGGCCTGTACCGTGAAAGTCCCAGCCCCAATCAAATAGCTGAACGTACCGTACGCCGGATTCCACCAATCGACGAGCCAAGAGGCAATTATTTGCCAAGCTGGCCGCACCCACCTTGGCCCCATACTGATCAAGCGTTTCTTGTGTTTCCTTCGAGATGTCCATCACCTCAGGCACACTGGTTTGCATTCGGAAAGCCAATTCGTATTGAGAGATACGAGTTTGAGTTTCAGGATGCCCCAGCTCTTGGGCTTGAATGGCATTGAGTTCGCTCAATGTATCCAACGACTTACGTCTCAGCTTGCGATCCATTCCTGGTGGATCGGATGCGAATAAAACAGGGTCCCCTTGCGATCGGCATTGGACCCCTTGATAAACACTGGGAAGGAACCCGCTACCGAACGAGTTCTTGCCACCATTCGGTTGAACGCCACTACTGATGAGAACGACGAACGAAGGCAAGTTTTCGTTTTCGCTTCCTAGTCCGTAGGTTACCCAAGAACCAAACGAAGGTCGACCGCTGCGAGGCGAACCGGTATAAACCAAAAGTTCAGCCGGAGCATGATTGAATTGGTCGGTGTGCATGCTGTGCACCAGACACAATTCATCGGCAACCGTTTGCAGATGCGGCAAACAATCAGACAGCATCATGCCTGACTTACCAGAGGGAATAAACTGATGGGATGTGCCTAAAAGCTTGGGTACCCCTGTTGTGAAGGCAAACTCCCGTCCTTGAAGGACCGAGTCCGGAGCGTCTTGGCCATTGAGCTCAATCAGCTTCGGCTTGTAGTCGAACATATCCAAATTGGGGGGCGAGCCTGTCATGTGCAAATAGATGACACGCTTCGCCTTGGGAGCGAAATGGGGGATGCGTGCGGCCAGCGAATCCGAGGCCATCGCTGGCTTATTTCCAATCAAACTGGAAAGAGCAAGCGCACCCAATCCCGTGGAGGCTTGGCCGAGGAAATAGCGCCGCGTCTTGAGCGACAAATGCTGCTGAAAAATAGGGTCCATGGTCGTATGGCTCGTTGAATTGTTGAATTGTTGATTCGTTGATTCGTTGATTCGTTGATTACGGAGTCATTAGGAATTCATCTAAATTCAAGATGACATTGCAAAGGGTTGTCCAAGCTGCAAGCTCCAACTTATCGGCACCGTCTGGCAATGGGCCTATCGGGTCTGTCGCAAGTTTGATGGCGCGATCTTCTTGGGAAGCAAGATCCTCGACCGTTTCATGGTAGAGCTTCGCGACCGCTTGCGCTTCGCGAACGCTTGGCTTGCGAGATAAGGCATGCTGGAACGCTCGTTCAATACGCTGATCCAATGTTCCTAAGGGAAGTTCATGGAGAACGACGCGACGGGCAAGTCCTTGGGCAGCTTCTACAAACGCGGGGTCGTTCATGGTCACAAGCGCTTGCAAGGGCGTGTTGGTGCGATCGCGCTTTAGCACGCAAACCTCCCGATTGGGTGCATCGAAAGTGGCCATCGAAGGATAGGGGTTGGATCGGCGCCACAAGGTATACAAACCGCGGCGGTAGCGATCTGCACCTTTACTGGTATCCCAATCGGTTCTGCTACCGAAGGCTGCCGACAAGCCTAGGGATGGTTGAGGTGGCTGCGTTGGTGGACCAAAAAGGGTATGAGAAAGAAGGCCAGCCGACTCTAAAGCCATATCGCGGACCTGTTCTGCGGTCACTCGAAATCGTGGTCCCCTGGAAAGATAAACATTGTCCGGATCCTCTTCATAACGCGTCGGAGAAACAAACGATTGTTGACGGTAGGCTGCGGACAGGACAAGCTTGCGGATGAATTTCTTGGTGTCCCAACCGTCACGTTGAAGATCGGTTGCCAAGAAATCTAAAAGTTCGGGGTGGGTAGGCAAATCTCCTTGCGACCCGAACTCTTCGCTCGTACGGACGATTCCAACCCCGAAAAAAGTCTCCCAAAAACGGTTGGTAACCACTCGGGCTGTTAATGGGTTGTCCGGTTGCATCAGCCATTGTGCAAACTGCAACCGATCCACGGGAGATTGCATGGCGTCTGAGCTGGAAGTGGCGTCCGATTGGGAATGGGTCCCGTTGGAGCGACGAGGGTGAAATGCGGTTGGCAGATCCGCTTTCACTTGATCTCCGAGAACTTTGTAGTTTCCTCGCAATTGTACATGAGTCACTCGTCGTCGATCCGCCGGCAATTCTCGCAGGATAGGCACCGTAGTCGTTGGCTTCGTGTTGGCCAAGACACCTTTCCAACTTGTTCGTTGTTCACGAAGAGCTTTTCGGCTGGGAGCGATATTCGATGCGTAATAGAGATGCAATGTGCGACGTTCTTCTTCGTTGAGCGAAGCGGGATCGCGTTGCGTCAAGGCCAGGATGTCGTTTGGAAGGTTCAGCATCGACTCAGTGCGTTGGTCTTGAGTTAGGTTGATCGAGAAGCGTGCCAATACCGAGTTCGGAAAATCCGATTCGAATTTCAGGATGACACGCAGCTTCATGGACTGCGCCTTGGCATCTGAATTCGCGAATCGCTTTTGAAACTCCACAACGTTCACCGCTAGGTTCAACTGGTGAGGTAGTGGGATGGCGCCGCCTACAGCCCAGCCCGTCTTTGCATTTCCATCGATGGCATGCGATGGCGGAAAACCATCTTGGGCGTAGTCCGCGGTTGCAACGAGCCATGGAATGGAAATGGTGCGTCTCAAGTCGTAGGTCTGACTCGCCAGCGGTTGACCAATCGATGTTTCCCATATCACCTTGCGATCTTCGGCCAGCAATTGAACTTTCGCTCCAGCCAGCCGATCCAAGACCCCCGCATCGGTTCTGTTCCAAACCTCGATCGATTCAACTTGAGTTACCTTTCCAAGATCCAGTTCCCACCACGGGGAGTCGCTAATCTTGGAATGGGTCGTTGATTTTTCGGAAAAGACGCCCGTTGTTTTCCCATCGATTGCAAGTCCTGCTGGTCCATCAAAATCATCGCTGCTTTGGCTTGCCGTTCCAGCTACAGCAACGTTCATTCCGTCTGCGATGACACGGACCTCCGCCAGCGACAGGATTTTATCTTTGCCAGGAAGATCGATACGTACGAATCGACCTTGAACGCCTGGACTGTTATCTACCAGCGACGCAGATACATCTGTCAAAACAAAGTTGCCATTCCCGACGGCAGCGCCACCGCCGGGCAGGGATGAGTCGGGGATCGTCTTGATTTGCAGACCAGAAATACGTGATACATCGTCGAAGCTGGCGATGGGCAGATCGAGCGTGAAGGCATCCGTGGGGGTTGTGGAAACCAATTGGATGACACCCTTTTCTTCGATCGAAACCGCGGAGCCGGACTTGGCGGAAGCGTGGTCGGGCTTGGAGATTGTCCATTCAATAGCGGGCTTAAGCGATGCGGACCACAGGTCTTGTTCCGGTTGAAGCGACGGATCCGGCGCATTGATTTGTTTTTCGAGCGATTCCAATTGGGCTCGGGTGTCGCTTAGGGTGCGACGTTGTTCTGGTGTGAACCAAGGAAGCGTGGGGCTTTCATCGGTACGGTCGGCATCTTGAGTCTGATTCAAGATGGCGAAGACTTGAAAGTATTCTTTCTGGGAGATCGGGTCGAATTTATGGCTATGGCATTGCGCACACGCCATGGTCACTCCCATCCAGACGGCCATCGTCGTGTTCACTCGGTCTACCACAGCAACATTGCGAAATTCTTCGTCGTTGGTGCCGCCTTCGTTATTGGTCAGGGTATTGCGATGAAAGGCGGTAGCAACCAGTTGATCCTCCGTTGGGTTCGGGAGAAGATCACCCGCAAGCTGTTCTATGGTGAATTGATCGAATGGCATCCCTTCATTGATAGCGCGAACCACCCAATCGCGGTAGGCCCAAATGGTTCGAGCGGGGTCGTCTGCATATCCAGCCGAGTCGGCGTATCGAGCCAAGTCCAACCACTTGCGACCCCAATGTTCGCCAAAGGCAGGTGATGCTAACAGTTCGTCCACACGTTGCTCATACATCTGTTCACTGAAGTTGCTTGCAAACGCTTGTTGGTCTTCCAGGCTTGGTGGTAGCCCAGTCAGGTCTAGTGACAGCCGGCGCAGTAACGTTTCCGGTCGAGCTTGCGGGGAAGGTTGCCAACCTTTTTCCTCGAGCTTTTTCAGAATTAAAAGGTCGATGGGGGAATGTTGCCAATGCGAGAACGAACCTGTTGCTCGAAGTTCCTTGAGATCTGGAGCACGTATCTCATCAAAAGACCAATGTTTCGAATAGGTCGCTCCATTCTCAATCCACGCTTGTAGTAGCGCAGTTTCGCGTTCGGTCAACCGAGCTCCGAAATGCGGCGGGGGCATTCGCTCCTCTTCGTCTTCAGAAAGAATGCGACGAACCATTTCCGATTCTGACACCTTTTTCGGGACGACAGCGATCTTTCCCGAGTCCGCGGGTGAGGTGGCAGATTCGAAGTGGTCTAGCCTAAGGCCCGATTCCACATGCCCTTCATCCGGGCCATGGCAGGCAAAACATCGATTCGAAAGAATGGGCCGGATTTCGGTTTTGAAATCGACGGCGCGAATCGATGCTGGGTTTGGTTCCGTCGAATGGGCGATCGGGAATACTGGAACAAGAACGAGAAACGCTACCAAACAGGCGTTGATCCCGAACGAAATGCTCGACAATCGGTTCATAAGGATAGCAGGCAGACTGAGGTGGGAAAGGAATAGCCAGGCAACCAAGTATAGCAGCTTCCGGCTAGGGTCGCCAAAACAAAAAAAGCCGCCCCAATCTGGAGCGGCTTTTGTTTTTTGCATGGAATCCGTTGCGCGGCTAGCGCCCGCGGCTCACTGTGGACGATTCGGTTAGGATCGACCAGGGTTATCGCTGTTGTAACAAGGCTTGAACTCCGAAGGTGAAGAACGCGCCTAATCCGAAGTTCAGGAGTTCTTCTTCAGACTTGTGCCGAAGGATCAGCGTATCGCCTGGCATGACCAGTGGACGTTCGCGTGGGTCTTGAGCTGCTCTGGCGAGATCGACCTCGATCGTTACCTGACCGTTGCAAGGTGTCTTTCGGAGGACGTACAGCATTCCAGGTGGAACACCGCCCAGCGATTGAATTCCGATTCCGCCTCCACGATTCTGCGTCGCGGAAACTCCACCACCGGACAGCCCCATTGCCCCTAGAACGTCCAAGTCATAGTCTCGAGGAATAAGCCACTCGCCACCAGGTAGCAATCCGCCTGTGTAGAAAACTTCGGCTTCACGCGATTCGATGTAAACAACGTCCCCTTCTTCCAACAAGATATCTTCGGTTCTAAAGGATGGGATCACTCCAGGCGGTAAACGCATCGGGATCTTGAGCAAGCTTGGATCATCCGGAATCGGTGGTGGGCAGCTGCAAGGATCAGGATTGTTGTAGTACTGTTGGTAGAACTGCGTGATGAACTCATCTCGTTTCCGTTGATCTGCCTTCGATGCGCGAAGAATCTTGACTTCATTCTTGGCATTGATGCCTGGAAGTCCACCTGAAGCCATCAGAGCGTGTAGAACGTCGTTCTGGTACGCGGGCAACTTGACGACGCGTCCCGAAGCACTTTGGTCAGCTCCACGATTGTAGGCTCCGCGGATTTGTTGCTGATTCTGCTGCTGCTGATTTCCTTGAACAGCAACGTCCTGACGAACTACCACCACGTTGTAGGTTCGCTCTTTCAGCATAGTAACGATTGGACGAAGTTTGTCTGGATCCGTGAAGATCCTTTCATCCAGGTAAGCTTTGCGGATGACATCCGTCACTTGCTCGACCGTCATTCCTTGCACTTTTAAGGGAGCAATCGATGGCAGTGAAATGGTTCCACTTTCTTGAACGACGATTGGGAAACCGATCGACGGATCAAGTGTGCTGTCTTCTTTAGGGAAGTTCACCGGTGGCGGCTCGGGTGGCTTCTCCGAGTCAGTGTAGGGCAAAACCCCTTCGATGTAGATCCCCAGAATGTCCCCTTTGTCGACCAGGTACTGTCTCGGTGGTTCCTGCCCCAGCCGCGATGGTTCGAGCGGAACGAGATTGTTCTTGGTTTGAGCAAGGAACTGGGGAGGTAGCCGTCGAGCTGGGATGCCCGACAAAGGCTGAGTGAGATTGACACACCCAACATTCATGATGCCGACCGCTACCAAGCCAGTCACGGAAAGCGATTTCATCAGCCGTTGGAGTATCATTCTGGGTCCCTTTAGGGTTTTGACGAACGTCATTGGATTCCATTCCATAGACATTTTGATTACCTCGTACGCCATGGGCGTTGATTCAAAGATTGTGCGGTTCGAATGATCTGCCGACGCACTGACGCGCATCATGGCTTTTGACTTTGTCGTTCTTGGATTCAACAATCCGATTTACTGTTTGATGATCGACGGCATATTCGTGATGCCGATCGTTTCGCCAGTAGTCGGCAGGGACGATTCATCAATCTCTTCGATCGTGTGGTCAATTGGAAATCCATGAGGTCCCGCAAATTCCCGTTGAGGCATCCCGTTTGGAACGGCAGCCTCTGGAATCGGATACATGCCGGCGGCATTGGGAGCAAGCATGCCCCGTTGAGCGTATTGCTGCTGAATCGCGGATGACGTTTGAATCTGGTTCCAGTTTCCGATACCGTCTTCTTCTGCGGCCCGGGCACCGTGAGGGTAGCCCGCAAACCACGCTGCGACGCGGGCCTGGCCTTCGCAGGACTGATACTTCCAGCCCCACAGTTCACGTGGCGGGAATGCGGGCGTGCAGCCCGTGCCGCCGTCAGCAACATCCATGTATCCGTCCTTGAACCCGCGTGCGAATTCGCGTTGATACTTTTCATTGCAGAAGTGATGCTTACGGCTGTGCCAAGCTTTGTTAGCGCTGTGTTTGTTACGATGTTTCATCATCGTCTCATTCCAGGCGCCGTTGTATTTCCAAGAATTGCTCATTCCTGTCCAAGCGGAACAGCCAGCAAAAGGAACGAGACCAGCTCCCAACACTAGCAATATGGCCAGGCGTTTGCGTACGGCATGACTCCAACGTTGATTTCGGCGCAAATCTGATGTATTAATGCGTCGCACGGACATAACGATCCCCCCATAGTATTCGTTTAGTGTGAGAGTTGATCGATGCGCCCAGTCAATCTGAGGCATTGGCGTTCTGACATCGACTCCCGTTGTTGGGTATCGTCACTCGCAGGGGGATGAATTTAACGATTATGACACGTTTCCTAATGACTCCGTGCAAAACACTTACTCCGACTGTACGGGCTGAAACGCTAGCATGGCAAAAGTGAGGTTGTCTGATTGAACGTTTACGCCGGAAAGAGTTCGGTTTCGCCGGCATTCACAGTACAATCCAGAAGGTTGTTGACGGTTTCACTTCAAGAAGTGTATGTCGCGGCGACCTCCCGCGGCTCGGTGCCAAGAATCTGGTCGCAATCAGATTTAACCTTTTGAACCTCGTCTATGTACAATCCTGGTTTCGCAAAATCGAAACGAAGTTCGCGTTCCAGTCGTGATCGCAAAGCCTACACGCCCATTCCGCTCGAGGTTATCTCCGCGTGGACGATTCGAGGTTTTGTGCTGGCGATCATTCTGGCCTTGCCTTGGTATTTTGGATGCGCCACGTGGTCTGGCCAACAGTACCTGTACATGGCCGCCATTCCTTTAGCGATCTTGGTGGGCGTTCACTGCTTTATTTGCTTCATCAAGAAAAAAGGCAATGCGAAAATCCCATGGTTGAGCTGGGTGTTCTTCGGTTTGGGGAGCCTTGCTTGGATACAGTCATTGGGTGTTTTTAGTTGGGAGCCATCGATGCTCTCGCCACCCTCAGTCGCCGTTCAGCGTTGGGCACTAGGCGTCGCCGAGGCTCCTGCCGCCTTGGAACCGAATCTTCTGACAAGCCGCCAAGCAAACATCTCGGTTGACTCTGACTCAAAAATCCTTTGTGACTTGAAGGACATTTCTAACGAGAAACGGTATCTCGCATGGAGCATTGAACCCATGCATACCAAGGCTGCTATGGTAGCCATGTTCCTGTGCGGGATGTTGGTATGGGTAGGGACTATGGTCTTTTCGGAGCCCCTGCATCAATTGTGTTTGTTCGGCGTCATGACACTTGGAGGAGTGCTGATTGCGTGCTTCGGTATCCAATGTGCGATCTCCTACCAAACGGAGAACTTTCTTGGACTAACTTCGGGAGGTTCTTATGCCACGTTTGTTTCCAAGAATTCGGCGGGAGGATTTCTCAATGTGTGTATCGCTGGTGCATTGGGGTTGTTGGGCTGGACCTTGCTCAATACAAAACGCAAATCGAATGATGTCCGTTACAAGTTTCCAGATGCCAACCCATTTCTTAAGATCCGTGGTTTGGTCGAGGATCTCTTGTCCGACCTGAACACCCCCCAAATCGCATCCATGCTTTGTTTGATTACGATTGTGGCATCGCTGGTGATCAGTCTGTGTCGTGGCGCGGCACTCAGCGCATTCGCTGCAATGATCGCGTCGGTACTGCTTGCTAATGCAAAAAATCAGAGTCGTGGGGCCGTCGCAACGTCATTTGCCTTAACTCTTGTATCCCTCGCATGTTTGCTCGGTTTTCAGCTTGATGACCAAGCTTACACCCGACTTGAGAGTGTCTCCGAGATCGATTTTGAAGAAGAACTTCGTACCGGTCGAGCCTACATCTGGGGTGTGGCATGGCAGGCCACCAAGTTTTACGGTTGGTTGGGTAGCGGACTTGGCACCTTTCACTTTGCATACTTGCCTTTCCAAAGGCCTTCCTCGCCGAATTGGTATTATCACGCTGAAAGTTTATACGCCCAGTGCGCAGTAGAGCTCGGGTTGTTCGGTCTTGTGGTGCTGGTTGCGTCTCTTATGGCCGTGTTCGTTACCCTACAGAGAAAGCTGCCAACAGAGGAATGGAGAATTGTTTTCCCAGCCAAGCTAGCGGTGGGATATCTGTTGTTTAGCCAAGCTTTGCACTCCTTTGTCGATTTTGCCATGATCGTCCCGTCGCTATGGGTGCCCGCTTGCGTTCTTTTGGGCTCCGTGATGGGTCTGTATCGCCGACTTGGAAACGCCCTTGTAGTTTCACGAATGCACAAACAGCCCTCATCGAAAGCAGAAGCCAACTTACCCAAAGAAGCAACATCCCAAAGATCTCGCGTGCTAGGACTAGGATTGTCCATGGGACTAGCGTTCGGATTCTATCTCGGGAATGCATCGGTTCAGTCGCTGGCTACATCGGACTCCATGGAAAAATGGGTCAAGCTAGAAAACAAGAAACCGTTGTCCGATCGCTCGCGAGAACAAGTGATGGAACTTGCGAAGATTTGGAGCAAAAATCAACATACTTTGGAAGAGAACTCCACTGCCATGCGGCTTTTTGCGGATGCATTTGTATCGGATTATCGAATCCGCCAAGTTGCTGGTGCTGCTCAACAAACGGAAGCAGAACAAGCATGGGTCAATTCGTCCCCTGTTCTGTTGAATATCATCCTCGAGAAAGAATTGAGTTCCAAAGACCGAGAACGCGTTATTGAAGCTGTCGGTGGTGACAAAGCACTTAGCAAGCTTGCAAGTGCATCCAAATGGTATGCGCTCGGACAATCGAAATCTCCCCTAGACTGGCGATTCCTGCTGGGAAGATGCAGCACCAATCTGAATTGTACCTCGGCAGCGATGGTCCATTTGATCCAGCAACATAACCAACTGTCCATGCATAACGCACAAAAGTTACTGAGCGCCTCGATTCTGTTTCGCAACTATCTGGGGCCGAAAGACTTAGAGACTATTCGTTTACAAGCCATGAAATCAAGTATGGCCTCATCTATTAGCGTTGCAAAACTCATTGCCAATGAAACCGAGGATGACTCCGTTTCGATCGATATCTTCCCTCAGCGGTCGGAAATACTGCAGACCCTAGCCCTTCAAGTATTCAAGAAGGATCAATTCCCGAACACTTATTTTGCCCTTTGGGAACGGGCTCGAAAATTGATTTCGGGATCTCCCATGACGGAATCCCGTCGAGAAATCTGGTTAGCAGACGCATCTCTCGCCATCGACGACTCTCTCGGTGAAATCGAACACTTGAAAAATGCAATCCGGTACGAGCCGACCAATGTCAAGCTAATTTGCCGCCTTTCCAACCGATTGATTGAATCCGGGGAGCTACAACAAGCAAGAACCTTTTGCGACCAAGCTAGACGGCTCGACCCGCTCAATGAAGAAGTCAAGGCCCTAGTTGCCCGAGTGCTTCAGTTTTGAACATTGCCTTGGTCGGGGGGCCTTTTGCACGGAACGAAGTGAATAGTCCAAGTCAGCATGTGGGCGGCAGTATATTCCATCTATTCCTGACATTCAGACTCTTCGGAGAAGTTGCGTTAACCGCGACACTTGGCTTCAGCAGGTCTCAATCTGTTAAATTCTGAGGGTAGCTTGACGTTTCTCTGGATTGAATCGCCTTATCGCTTAAGATAGAGGGCAGTCACACGTCACAATGAAATCAGAGAAAAGAACGATGGAAGCGATTCGACCCAATCAAGATACTTCAAGCGCACCTCCGCAAGTGAGCTCGGGTACAACGAATCCGGACCTCATCAAAATCCTCATTCGCTGGAAATGGCTTCCCATTCTTGGGTCTCTGGTCGGCGCCACGGCCGGCTTTTTGTATTTTGGCCAGCTTCCGCAGCAATACAAAGCCCTTGCCCTGGTGCAAGTGGTCTCCCCAGCCAGGGAGGTGCAAATTTCTAACACTTTCAATCAACAGGCGCTCGAAAACCGGGGGGTCGGTAGCGACGAGCTGGTAGTGGTCCAAAGCCCGGCCGTGCTTTCGAAAGCGGTCGATATTGGGCGGTTAACCCAGCACAGAAAACTCGCCGGGAAGTCATCGGAGCAAATCGTTCGAATGCTCCAGTCCCCGAAGCTGCTGGAATTGAGGCTCGGTTCCAAAGATGTTAATAGCAACATCATTCAGATTGGCGTTACGACGGACGACGCCGAACTATCGGGTGACATTCTTCAAG
>Ga0247837_1001744_pt1 | contig 43718 bp, 44 predicted proteins | sample LaCtaG_2_FD_187115 | JGI IMG/M metagenome (GOLD analysis project Ga0247837, IMG submission 187115) | Freshwater microbial communities from meromictic Lake La Cruz, Castile-La Mancha, Spain - LaCruzMarch2015_14.5m | ecosystem: Environmental > Aquatic > Freshwater > Lake | place: Spain: Castile-La...
TGTGTACGCTTGCCCCATACTATTGTTCGCGGGTTACCCCACTCCGCAATGGGACCAACACTCGATACGGGCGGGTCGCTAGCCCTTACCCGACGGGGACTTTCACCCCGCAAGAGACGCCAAGCTTTGCTCGGCGCGATAACGTAACGTAAGGCCAACGCGGCGCGCGCCACCGATGAACCCGCAAACCAGCACAACGCCCGTGGCGCGCGCTCGCTTTTTGCCCGTATTATAGTAGGTCCAAGGGTGAGCTGACATTCATCTTTTAATTGATTGTAATCGGCGCGACCGCCACCGCGACGGTGGTCGTTCCGAGCCAAGAGTCCAGTCGTGTGCTATAACGTACACGACGGGCGCAACGCCGACGGGCTACGAATATTTTTAGGCAAGCGCACGACGCTTACTAACATACCTTCGAGCCCGACGGTGTCCGTTGTTTCGCTAACGAATCCTCAGGGGTCGCTGACTGACGGCTCGCTATAATGCCTTCGCAGAAACAACCCACACCCCGCCTTGGCGTGACGCCGGTTCTCATGGGTCTAGCATAATCGAGGTGATCGCTATGACACAAGACACGACAGCGGAATTTGCGGCCCTCGTCGGTATCGACTGGGCGGATCGCAAGCACGACATCTGCCTGCAAGCGTTGCCCGGGGAGACGCGCGAGCACGCGGTCCTGGAACATCGCCCGGAGGCGATCGAGGAATGGGCGAACGGATTGCGCACGCGCTTCGGTAACCGCCCGGTAGCGGTTTGTCTGGAGCAACGACGGGGACCGCTGGTCTTTGCCCTGTTGAAGTACGAGCACCTGGTCTTGTTCCCGGTGAATCCGCAACTGCTCGCCGGGCTGCGGCGGGCCTTTCACCCCAGTGGGGCGAAGGACGATCCAACGGATGCCGATCTCGCGGTCGACATCCTGCTGCAGCACCGCGACAAGATCCGGCCCTGGGTGCCCGACGATGCGCGCACCCGCCAACTCCAGGCGCTGGTGCAGGCACGCCGGCGACTGGTCGAACAGCGGGTACGCACCACCAACCGATTGCTCGCCAACCTGAAAGGCTACTATCCGCAAGCCGTTGAATGTTTTGAGTCCCTGGACTCGGTGCTGGCCTGCGATTTCCTTACCCAGTGGCCCTCCCTGGGGGAGGCGAAACGGGCACGTGCGCCAACGTTGACGCGTTTCTTTCATCAGCACGGGGTCCGCAGCCAAGAGCAGATTGAGGCGCGCATCACGCTGCTCCAAGGGGCGCTCCCATTGACGACGGATAGCGGCGTCATCGTGCCTTCATTGCTCGCCACCAGTACGCTGGTGGCGGAGTTGCGCGCCCTGATCGCGGGCATCGACAGCTACGACGCGACCATTGCGCGGCTCTTCAAGGCGCACCCGGATGCCTTCATCTTCGATAGTCTGCCCGGCGCCGGAGCCACCTTCGCACCGCGCTTGCTGGCGGCCCTGGGCAGTGACCGCACGCGCTTTGCATCAGTCGCATCAATGCAGCAGTACCTCGGTATTGCCCCCGTGACTGAGCGTAGCGGCAAGTCGTCGTGGGTGCATTGGCGGTATGCCGCGCCGGGCTTCCTGCGTCAGAGCATCGTGGAGTGGGCCGGCATGTCTATTCGGTACTCCTTTTGGGCGCAAGCCTATTACCGGCAGCAACGCGAAAAGGGCAAAAAGCATCACGTCGCCGTCCGCGCACTCGCCTTCAAATGGCTGCGGATACTGTACCGTTGTTGGACTGACCGCAAGCCCTACGATGAGACCAAATATCTCTTCGCACTGAAGCGCCGCGCGACAGCCAGCCGCACGCAAGCACCGCTGACCAGCCTCGGCTGATTCGCGCAGTCACCGACCAGCGCCAACGGATGGCCGGTGGATAACCTGTGCGCTACCTGTGGGCGCGCAGTGACTAAATTTTGCCGTTACCCTTGACAGACCCCCTCAGGGCGTATGTTAGGCGATTATTACTGCTCGGCAATAGAAAAAAGATCTGAATCCCTTTGCCCCTTTGCCCCTTTGGCCCTTCGCCCTTTTTTTCCCAACCTAAAGCCTTAGTAAATGACGAGAATACGCTTGCCGGTGACCGTTGCCGGAAGAACGTACTTCCACCCATCCAACTCGAAAAAGCCAACAGTGGGCAAGAGCGGACCAGTCGGAAGGTGTTGAATCTCAAAGAGTGAACCTTGGACCTGCCCTGAGGGCGCGCTGCGGGACTGCGATGCAATCCAGATTGTGCCGGTAGGATCGCGCAATAGGTGATAGAAGAAGTTCTTCGGTGCACTTTCCGGTCGGATCTGACCTGATGCTGTCAATAAATCGTTGAAACGATGCATCTCAAGTTGGGGTGGAGCCGAACTAACCACATTCCCGCGAGTCGTAATTCGCTCGCCGGGTGCTATTGGTTGTTGGAGGTGTTCCGCGATGGATCTGGATGGCGGAGATGCGCATGCGCAAAGCGAAATCGCGACACCGGCAACCAAGAGACTGGCGATCAGCATCCGGAGATTAGTCACAGCAAGACTCCACAATCAAGTAAGAACTACGGGCGCATGGCATCAAGTACGAGGGCGATGATGGGGCGATGCGCTCGCTGTTCTAACGCACCTATGCCGCCACAAACTATTTCGTGTTCGGAAACAGTAACTGCTCTGGCCTCCTTATTTCTTACTTAGACTGAGGCAAAAATAACAAACGAATTTAACGTCTTAGGGTCCGTATATATTTTCCACATGTATCTGCATTAGCAGAAGATAACATTGTGAATCCATCTATACTGAATACTACTGTAATGTTAACGGGTTCTTCTAAAGGGCTTCCACTATCGTCAGTAGTGACACTTAACATATAGGTGTTGGTAGAGCTCCTTGTATATCGACGGCTCCACGATTGACTCCTGGGTTCAATCCTATTTAATTCCGCTGATGCTTTAGAAAAATTTATTATGAACTTCTCAGGCGAGGAGACAATAGCAGAAATACATGAGAATTGTGTGTTGAAGTTATAGGAGTGGGTTCCACTATTCGCGCACTCCTCAGGTGTTAATTTGATTTTATTGCATCGCGAGTCAGGCTGAGATGCTGGCGTTCTTGCGCTTGTTGTTGTAAATGCCGGCGCTTGCTTAGCTGTATTGGTCTGAGTAGAGCGGTCGAAATGCGAGCAACCGCTCGGCACTGAGAGGCACAGAGTCAATAGAATCTTGTTCATCTTGCGCATGACATGCTTCGTTTCTATTGCTACGAGTAGACCTATAATCAAGTGTTGGATCAAAATACAAGTTCTTGAGCGAGCCACGGGTTCTATCTCGTATGAGCCCGGCTCCAATTATTGTCATTTTGCCAACCTTTTCTTTGGGCGAAGGGGGGCAGGTCTTGACTTATGCCTCGCCGTGACGGCGGTGCAGAAACGGCAGGGCCAAGAAACGGCAGGATCAGGTCTTGACTTGTGCCACAGGGAGAACTCAATGCCTGACCCCATCCGTTCACTCCTCAGAAAGGCATAAGTCAAGACCTGACTCCTTGCCTTAAGTCAAGACCTGACCCCTTGCGTCGGTCATGGCTACCCCCCGCCGCCAGTGCCCATCTGAGCCTACCCAAGGACAAGAACTTTTCGTGTACCCATCCGGTCGAGCCGCTCTTGCCGACACCGCACCCAAAACCCTCGCTCAGCGACCAGCGCCCGATCTTTGGGAGTCGTGGAAGCCATTCCCATTTCAGAGATAATAGTGTCCCCAAAAGGTTTATCCGTTGCAAGCGTTTTTTTTGTTGATCCAGGTCAAGTCAACTGACAAAAAATGTCGTTTTGGCCGGTGGACGTCCCGCGGGGTAGCCCGACGGCAAGGTGCCGGGGGCGGCGGATTCGACGATCGGTGCGCGCGAGGGCCGGGCGTTTGGCCTGCCGTGGGTCCTGGCCAAGGCCTTCGGGCCACGGCCGGCCGGCGCGGGCGGACTTGCTCGGAGTTGCCGACGGCGGGCTCCGGGGCGCGCCGGGACGAACACGGGTGCTGCTGCGCTGGAGACACTGGACAAGGATTACCGTAGGCGGGCGCCCGCGGCCGCGTCACCCGCCGTGCCGCGGGCGAGAATTTCACCCTGCTCTTGGTGTAATGTTGCATCGGCGCCGGGGTCGGCGCCGACCGACCACTTCGCCCCGCGAGACCGTGCCGATGACCGAACCACGCCGACTTGGCGCACGCAAACACCCCCTGGCCGCCGGCCAGGAGGCCCGCATCCGTGACCTGGGCCGCGCGGTAATCGAGACCGAGGCGGCCGCGGTCGGCGCCCTGGGCAGCCGTATCGCAGGCGCCTTCGTCGAGGCCTGCCGCTACCTGCTGGCCTGTGAGGGCCGGATCGTCGTGATGGGCATGGGCAAGTCCGGGCACATCGGCGGCAAGCTCGCCGCGACGCTTGCGAGCACCGGCAGCCCGGCCTTCTTCATCCACCCCGGGGAGGCGAGCCACGGTGACCTGGGCATGATCACCCCGCGCGACGCGGTGCTCGCCCTGTCCAACTCCGGGGAGACCGCGGAGCTGCTGACTATTCTGCCGACCATCAAGCGCCTGGGCGTGCCGCTGATCACACTCACCGGGCGCCCCGGGTCCACCCTGGCGCGCGAGGCCGATGTCAACCTGGACGTGAGTGTCGCCCGCGAGGCCTGTCCACTGGGACTGGCGCCGACCTCCAGCACCACGGCGACCCTGGCGATGGGTGACGCGCTGGCGATCGCGCTCCTGGAGAGCCGGGGCTTCACCGCCGCCGACTTTGCCCGCTCGCACCCCGCCGGCGCCCTGGGGCGGCGCCTGCTGCTGCATGTGGAGGACATCATGCACCGCGGGGAGCGGGTGCCGCGGGTGCCCCTGGGGAGCACGCTCATGGCGACCCTGGAGGAGATGTCGCACAAGGGGCTCGGGATGAGCGCGGTGGTCGATGGCCAGGGGGTCCTGGTCGGGGTCTTCACCGACGGCGACCTGCGCCGCGCCCTCGACCACGCGGTCGATGTCCACCGCACCCTGATCGACACGGTGATGACGCGCGGCGGCGTCACCGTCGCCGCGCACTCCCTGGCGGCGGAGGCCCTGGGGCTGATGGAGTCGCGCTCGATCAACGGTCTCCTGGTAGTCGACGGCGCGGGCTGCCCGATCGGCGCCCTGAACATGCACGACCTCCTGCGCGCGGGCGTGGTGTGACGGCCGCAACGGGCGCACTATCAACGGTTGCCGCCGTTGGCGCGAATTCAGACAGCGATTGCTCAAGGTATAGCGCTCATGCAGGACATACTCGAACGCGCCGCGCGGGTGCGGCTGGTGATCTTCGACGTGGACGGGGTCTTGACCGACGGCAGCCTGTACCTCGGCGACGACGGCAATGAATACAAAGCCTTCAACGCACGCGACGGCCACGGCATGGTGCTCCTGCAAGAGACCGGCGTGCGGCTCGCGGTCATCTCCGGGCGCAGTTCCCCGGTGGTACGCATCCGCATGGAGGGCTTGGGCGTCGCCCACGTCTACCAGGGTCAGCGCGACAAGCTGGTGGCCTATGCCGACCTGAAGGAGACCCTGGGGGTCAGCGACGCGCAGATCGCCTATGTGGGCGACGATGTCATCGATCTGCCGGTCATGCGCCGGGTCGGCCTCGCGATCGCCGTCGGGGATGCCCATGCCCTGGTGCAGCGACACGCCCATTGGTGCACCAATGCCCCCGGTGGTCGGGGCGCCGCGCGCGAGGTTTGTGAACTGGTGATGAGTGCCCAGGGCACCCTGGGACCCATCAACGACAGCTACCTCCAGGACCCCCAAGATTGCACGGGGAGTTGACAGGGCGTGTGGACGACGCGACAGGGGCGGCTGGCGATCGTCTTCGCGGTGCTCGCGGGGACGGCCTGGTGGCTGCTGCGCAGCCTGATCGAGGAGCCGGTCGCGCACGTGCGCGACCGCGCGCCCAATCACGTGGTGACCGAGTTGCGCGCCGTCGAGACCGACGCCGACGGCCGGCCGGAACGGCATCTGGTCGCGGACCAGCTGCGGCAATACGCCGCCGAGGACCTGGCCGAACTCGACCGCCCGCACCTGACACTGTTCGACCGCCAGGACGGGCCGCCCTGGGAGGTCCGGTCCCAACAGGGTTTCCTGCTGTCCAATGGGCAGGAGGTGGTCCTGCGCGATCAGGTTCAGATCGACCGGGCCGGGGCCGGCAGCACCCGCTCCTTCCGGCTTCAGACCGCCGAGCTGCGGCTCTGGCCCAAGCGCGAATATGCCCAGGGCGACCGGCCCGTGCAGCTTGACAGCGACCGCGACCGGCTCACCGCCGCCGGAGTGCGCCTGTGGTACGCCCACCCGGCCCGCGCCGAGTTTCCCGGCCGCGCCCATATCCTCGTCGCCCCGGCCGCGACCCCGGTTGCCGCACCGGGCACCCCGCCAACCACGCCCTCGACCATGCCATCGACGACCCCATCGACGACCCCATGAGTGCCACACCCATGACCCCCACCACCGCGTTCCCGGCCCGAGCGCTGCCGGTCGCGCTCCTCCTGAGCCTGGGGCTCAGCCTGACCACCCTGGGCAGCGCGGCGCTGGAGAGCGACGCGCAGCAGCCGATGCTGATCGAGGCCGACAAGGTCGAGGTCGACGAGGGACAGAGCACCAGCCTCTACCTGGGCCAGGTCCAGGTGGACCAGGGGACTATGCGTCTGCTGGCCGACCAGGTCACGGTCCACCACCGCAGTGATCGCCGCATCAAGTACATCATCGCCCGCGGTGCACCGGCCGTGTACCGGCAGCAGATGGACGGCGACCAGGGGGAGTTGCAGGCCTTTGCCAAACGCATGGACTACGACGCGGAGCGCGACGAACTGGTCCTGACCGGCGAGGCCCTGGTGATCCAGGGCACGGACCGCATCGCCAGCGAACGCATCGTCTATGATCGCGCCCATGCCCGGGTGCAGGCCGGGGGCGACAGCCGGGTGAAGATCCTGATGACCCCCCAGGCCAAGAAGGAGCCCAAGAAGGACGGCAGGCCGCCGACGACGGCGGCCCCGGCCGCCTCGACACCCCCGCCCGGCCGGAAAGCCGGCCCGTGACGACGCTCTGCGCCACCCACCTGAAGAAACGCTACCGCAGCCGCCAGGTGCTGCGCGACGTGAGCGTCGAGGTGAACGCGGGCGAGGTCGTCGGCCTGCTCGGACCCAACGGTGCCGGCAAGACCACCTGCTTCTATCTGATCGTCGGGCTGATCCCGAGCGACCACGGGCGCATCGAGCTCAACGGCCGCGACCTGACCCAGTTGCCGATGCACGCCCGCGCGCGCGCCGGCCTGAGCTACCTGGCCCAGGAGCCATCGGTGTTCCGCAAGCTTACGGCGCGCGACAACATCCTGGCGATCCTGCAGACCCGCCGCGACCTGGGCCCCGGTCAGCAACGCGAGCGCTGCGAGCAACTGCTCCAGGAGCTGGGGATCGCCCATGTCGCCGCCTCGCTGGCCCTGAGCCTGTCGGGCGGGGAACGGCGCCGGCTGGAGATCGCCCGCGCGCTGGCCGTGGACCCGGTGGTGATGCTGCTCGATGAACCCTTCGCCGGAGTCGACCCGATCGCCGTCGGCGACATCAAGGCCATCGTCGCGCACCTGCGCGAGCGCCACATCGGCGTCCTGATCACCGACCACAATGTCCGCGAGACCCTGGACATCTGCGACCGCGGCTACATCATCAGCGACGGAAGCATGATCGCCGCCGGCACCCCGACGCAACTGCTCGCCGACCGGCAGGTGCGCGAGGTCTATCTTGGCACCGATTTCTCGATGTGAGGACCCGAATAGGCTAGAATCAAAACAGGCATTCAAATTGCTAGCCATGTTCGGTCAACCCCACACGCAGCCCCCGCGATGAAGCAGTCCATCCAGCTTCGACTCGGCCAGCATCTGTCGATGACGCCGCAGTTGCAGCAGGCGATCAAACTACTGCAACTGTCCAACCTGGAGCTCCAGCAGGAGATCCAAGAGGTGCTCGACAGTAATTTCATGCTCGAGGAGGGCGACGAGGCCGACCGCTTCCAGGCCGCCGAGGCCACCGACACCCGCCTGGTCCAGGATCCGACGCCGGAATCAACCGCCTCGGTCCAGGAACAGTCGGTCGAACGCGAGATCCAGTCCGAATCGAGCGAGATGCCCGACGAACTCCCGGTGGACACCCACTGGGACGACGTCTACGAGAACTATCTGCCGAGCGGCAGCCAGGGCAGCGACGACAACGACTTCGACCCCTTCTCCCAGCAGAGCCGCCCCGAGACCCTGCATGATCACCTGATCTGGCAGCTCAATCTGGCCCGCTTCAGCGCGCGCGACGAAGCCATTGCGCTCGCGGTGATCGACGCCATCGACGGCAACGGCTATTTGCGCACCGACTGCGAGGAACTGCTGGCCACGCTGGGTGACCCCAGCATCGCCCCCGAGGAGGTCATCACCGTCATCCACCGGGTCCAGTCCTTCGACCCGGCGGGGGTCGGCGCCCGCGACCTACGCGAATGCCTGCTGCTGCAACTGCGCCAGTTGCCGCCGGCCGCCGTCACGGCGGGCGCCCGCTCGGCGCCCTTCGAGACCCAGGCGCCGACGCTGGCCATCGCGATCTGCGAGCGCGGGTTCGACTGCCTGCCGCGCAACGACGTAGCCGCCCTGGCGCGCCTGCTGGACGCCCCGGAAGCGGCCATCCACGCCGCCTTGGATATGATCCGGCACCTGAACCCCAGGCCCGGCACCTTGATCGCGGAGACCCCATCGGAGTACGTTGTACCCGACATCTTCGTGCGGCGCGTGGAAGGTGTGTGGCAAGTCGAGCTGAATCCCGAAACTACGCCTAAACTGAGGGTGAACGCCGACTATGCGCGGCTCATCCGGCGGAGCGATCAGAGTGCGGACAGCGTTGCGTTGAAGAGTCACCTGCAAGAGGCCCGCTGGTTCATCAAGAGCCTGGTCAGTCGCAACGACACGGTCCTGCGCGTCGCCGCGAAGATCGTGGAGCTGCAGCAGGACTTCCTGGAACGCGGCGAGGAAGCCATGAAGCCTTTGATTCTGCGCGACGTCTCCGAGGCGCTGGACCTGCACGAATCCACCATCTCGCGGGTTACCACGCAAAAATACATGCACACCCCGCGCGGCACCTTCGAGTTCAAGTTTTTTTTCTCGTCCCACGTGAACACCGCCTCCGGGGGCGAGTGTTCATCGACAGCCATCCGCGCCCTGATCCGGAAGATGATCACCAATGAATCGGCCCGCAAACCCTTGAGCGACAACCGGATCGCCGACGAGTTGGCCGATCAGGGCATCAATGTTGCGCGACGCACCGTCGCGAAATACCGCGAGGCGATGGGCATCCCACCCTCGAACGAACGCAAACGCCTGGCTTGACAGGCGGTTTGAAACCAGAGGAGCAGCAGAGACCATGCATATCAACCTGACGGGTCACCATATCGACGTGACCGAGGCCCTCAAGGGGTACGTCGATAACAAGTTCGAGCGCCTGGCTCGCCATTTCGACCACGTCATCAACGCCCACGTTATCCTGAGTGTGGAAAAATTGGCCCAGCGCGCGGAGGCCACCCTGCATGTGAACGGCGGCAAACTGTTCGCCGACTCCGTCCATGAGGACATGTATGCCGCCATCGACACCCTGATCGACAAACTCGACCGCCAGATCCTGCGCCACAAGGAGAAGAAGTCGAGCCACCGCCCGACGACGCCGGGCAGCACCAAGGCCGGCGAGACCGAGTAAGGGCGAACCCCGAGCAAACCACAGGATCGCACCCGGGCCGGCACGCACGGACACCTCGGACACCCGTTCGGGGTGTCTTTCGTTGCGACCCCCGGGGCGACCGGAACCAGTGTGACGGGCGCGTGCGTCCCGCACGACCTAGAGGAGTCAGCCGATATGACCCGCACCCACTTGCGCGACCTGCGCCGCCATACCCACCGCCCCGTCTGGTATCGCGTCCGCGGCCAGGAGTGGTAGCCGATGTTACCGCCCGACTTCATCAACGAACACCGCATCGGCCGTGGGCTCGAAATCGCGAGCAAGAAGCGTCTGCTCGAGACCCTGGCGCGCCTCCTGGCTACGGAGCACCCGCGCCTGGAACCGGACCTGATCTTCGAGCGACTCTTGGAGCGTGAGCGGCTCGGCAGTACCGGGCTCGGACACGGCATCGCCCTACCCCATGCCCGCGTCAAGGAGGTGACCCGGTCCCTGGGCGCCTTCGTCTCCCTCGCACGCGGGATCGACTACGACGCGGCCGATGGCGAGCCGGTGGATCTGGCCTTCGCCCTCCTGGTGCCCGAGACGGCCACCGAGGAGCACCTGCAGCTCCTGGCCGAATTGGCCGGCCGCTTCAACGACCCCAACGTGCGCCGACAGTTGCGCGCCGCCGCGTCGGCCGCGGCGGTGCTGCACGTCTTCGGCGTCGCCTAGCCGAGCGCGCCATGGCCGACAGCCTCCAGTCCCTCATCCGCCACACCGGGCCGCGCACCCGGCTGCGCTGGCTCACCCCTGAACCGGGCACCCGGCGGCCCCTGCGCGGGGACGACCCCAACCTGTCGGGCCAGGCCTTGGTCGGATCGCTCAACTGCATCCACCCCAACCGGCTGCAGGTCATCGGCCGCGCGGAGCTCGTGTACCTGGCCGGCCTGGGCCCCACCGCCTTCGCCGAGACCATCGAAAAACTCTTCAGCGACCGGCCCACCGCGGTGATCTTCTCCGACGGCATCGAGCCCGAGCCGCTGTTCTGGGACTGGGCGGAACGTACCAACACCCCGTTGATCGCCTCCCCCGTCTCGGATGAAGAGTTGATCAATCAATTGCGCTACTATCTGACCCACGCGCTGGCGGAACGCAAGACCATCCACGGTGTCTTCATTGAGGTCCTGGGGATGGGGGTGTTGCTGGCCGGGGACCCGGCGGTTGGCAAGAGCGAACTGGCGCTCGACCTGATCAGTCGCGGGCACCGCCTGATCGCCGATGACGCCCCCCAATTCGCCCGGGTTGCGCCCGAGAAGCTCGAGGGCACCTGCCCGGAGGCCCTGCTCGATTTCCTGGAAGTGCGCGGCCTTGGCATTCTCAATATCCGCGCCATGTTCGGGGAGGGCGCCGTAGTGCGGCGCAAGACCCTGAACCTGATCATAGACTTGAAGCCGCTGGATCAGACCCAGCTCGACCGCATCGACCGGCTCGCCGGGAGCCTGTCCGCCAGCACGATCCTCGGGGTGGCCGTGCCCCGGATCACCATGCCGGTGGCCCCGGGACGCAATCTATCCATCATCGTGGAGGCGGCGGTTCGCCACCAGATCCTGCGCATTCGCGGCTATGATGCCGGGGTCGACTTCATCGACCGCCAGGCGCGCGCGCTCAGTAACGACCGCCCCGACCCGCCCGACCTGCGCGCGAGCGGGACCCCGGGCGGCAGCACGGTCAGCACTGGGGGCCAGCCCCCCGGCGGCTCCCGCCCGGGACCGACGGACGGCGGGGCCTGATCAGGTTCACCACCATGTCGAAGCGTTTTCGGTTTTTAGTTTTTTGTTTTAAGTTTTTGGTTTTTCGTTGCTCGTAGGTGTCTACCTGAAAACTAAAAACCAAAAACCAAGAACCACACCGCACCTGCCCACCCACCCGCGGACCTCACCCGAAAAAACGCTATGAGACTCGTCATCGTCAGCGGCCTCTCCGGCTCCGGCAAGAGCGTCGCCTTGCGCACCCTGGAGGATCTGGGCTTCTACAGCATCGACAACCTGCCGCTGTTCCTGCTCAAGGACCTGGCCCTCGGGTTGAAGGACGTGGCGGACGAGGTCTTCAGCAACACCGCCGTCGGGGTGGACGCCCGCAGCAACCCCGGGGAACTGAAGAACCTGCCCGACCTGATCCATGCCGCCCAGGCGCGCGGCGTCGAGGTCCAGGTGGTGTTCCTCGACGCCCACACCGACACCCTGATCCGGCGCTTCAGCGAAACCCGCCGCCGCCACCCGCTGACCCGCCAGGAGCGCCCGCTGGCCGAGGCGATCAAGCTGGAGCGCCAACTGCTGGAACCGATTCGCCAGGTCGCCGACATCCGCATCGACACCACGCTGACCAACGTCCATGAGTTGCGTGACCTGGTCCGGGTACGCCTCGCCGGCGATGCCTCGCCCAAGGCCTCCATCCTCCTGCAGTCCTTCGGCTTCAAGCACGGCCTGCCCCAGGACACGGACTTCCTGTTCGACGTGCGCTGCCTGCCCAACCCCCATTGGCAACCCGCACTCAAACCGCTCACCGGGCGCGACCGCCCGGTCGTGGAGTTTCTCGAGTCGAGCCCGGACGTGATCGCCATGCGCAACGATATCGCCGCCTATTTCGACCGCTGGATCCCGCTGTTCGAGACCGATGGCCGCTTTTATCTGACCATCGGCATTGGCTGCACCGGCGGCCAGCACCGCTCCGTCTACCTGGCGGAGGCCCTGCGCGGCCACTTCGAGCGCGGCGGACACAAGGTCATGGTGCGGCATCGGGAACTGCCATGAGCGTCGGACTGCTGCTGATCACCCACCGCCCGCTGGGGGCCGACCTGCTGCGGGTGGCCACCGCGATCTTCGGCACCTGCCCGACCCGGGCGGAGTCGCTCGAGGTCGAGAACGACGCCCCCTGCGACCTTATGCTGGCGCAGGCCGAACAGTTGGCCGAGCAGTTGGACACCGGCGACGGCGTCTTGGTCCTCACCGACATCTACGGGGCCACCCCCGCACGCCTGGCCAGCGCCCTGCTCGCGCCCCCCCACCGGCGGCGAGTGCTGGCCGGGGTCAACCTGCCCATGGTGGTGCGCGCGCTCAACTACGCTGGCCTGGACCTGGAGTCCGTGGCCGCCAAGGCCCTGGCCGGGGGCCGCGACGGTGTATGCGTCTGCCCCGCCCCGGGTCCGGAGGATTGACACCGATGTTGCGTCGGGATCTCGAAATCATCAACAAACTCGGGCTGCACGCGCGCGCCGCGGCAAAACTGGTCAACTGCGCCACCCGCTTCGGCAGCTTCATCGAAGTCGAGCGCCGCGGCCAACGGGTGAACTGCAAGAGCATCATGGGCATCATGATGCTCGCGGCGAGCCGCGGCACCTGGATCATCGTGGAGGCGAGCGGCGAGGATGAGGCGGACGCCATGGCCGCGATCGAGGAACTGATCAGCAACCGCTTCGGAGAGGAGGAGTGACCATCGCCTTCCAGGGGATCGGGGTGGCGGCCAGCCAGTCCGTTGCCATTGGACCGGCCCATCTCAGCGGCCACGGACTCTCCAGCGTGGCCCAAACCCCGATCACGCCGGCGCAGGTCGCCGGCGAACTGGAGCGGCTCAATGCGGCCGTGGCCGAGGCCCGCCGGGCGCTCAAGACCATCCGCGCCCAGATCCCGCGCGCCACCCCGCTCAATATCGCCGAATTCATCGACGCCCACCTGCTGATGCTCGAGGACGTGGCCTTGGTGGATGAGGTGCGCAAGATCATCCGGGACCAGCTCTATTGCGCCGAATGGGCGCTGCAGATGCAGCGCGACATCCTGGTTGGCGTCTTCGACGCCATGGACGACCCCTATCTGCGCACCCGCCGCGACGACGTGGTGCACGTCGTCCACCAGATCATGACCTTCCTGCAAGGCGCTCAGTTGCCGTTCGACGCCGGCGCCCGCGACTTAGAGGGCTGCGTCGTGGTCGCCCGCGACCTGATGCCGGCGGACGCCATCGTCCTGCGCCATCGCGGCGCCGCCGCCTTCGTCACCGAGTTCGGCGGCCCCGTTTCCCACACCGCCATCCTGGCGCGCAGCCTGTCGGTTCCGGCGGTGGTCGGGGTCCACAACGTCACGCGCTATGTGCGCCCGGGCGAGCCCCTGATCGTCGATGGGGAGACCGGCACCGTCCTGGCCGACCCGGACACCGGGACGCTCGCCTATTACCGCGAGCGACTCAGCGCCATCGCCGCCCGTCGGCAACACCTGCGCACCCTGGTCGACCGGCCGGCGGTGACCCGCGACGGCACCGCCATCAGCCTGCTCGCGAACCTGGAACTCCCCGAAGACGCCGTGACCGCACGCCAGAACGGCGCGGTCGGGGTCGGCCTCTACCGCACCGAATTCCTCTACATGAACCGGGATGACCTCCCGGACGAAGACGAACACCTCGCGACCTACACCACCATCGTCGAGGCCCTCGCCGGCCTGCCCCTGACCATCCGCACCCTGGATCTGGGCCTGGACAAACGCAGCGAAGCGCTCGGGGAAGCCGGACCCGGGGCCTGCAACCCCGCACTCGGGCTGCGCGGCATCCGCCTGTGCCTCAAGGAACCCAACCTCTTCCGGCCCCAACTGCGGGCCATCCTGCGCGTCGGCGCGCGGGGCCCGATCCGGCTGATGCTCCCCATGGTCACCAATGTACAGGAAGTCGAGGCCGTCCTCGCCATCATCGCCCAGCTCAAGGATGACCTAACGCGCGAGGGCCTGGCCTTCGACCCGCACCTGCCCGTGGGCGCCATGGTCGAGGTCCCCGCCGCCGCGCTCGCCGCGCGCTCGCTCGCGCGGCGCATGGATTTCCTCTCCATCGGCACCAACGACCTGATCCAGTACACGCTCGCCATCGACCGCCTCGACGATGGGGTGAGCTATCTGTTCGACCCCACCCATCCGGCCATCCTGCAGCTGATCCGCGCCACCATCACCGCCGGCCGCGACCTCGACACCCCGGTCGCCATGTGCGGGGAGATGGCCGGTGATCCGCGCTTCACCCGCCTGCTGCTGGGGCTCGGGCTGCGCCACTTCAGCATGCAGCCGGGCTCGCTCTTGGGCATCAAGGAGATTGTCCTGGATGCCGACCTGCGGGCACTGAAGGCCCAAACCACCCACCTCTGTGCCCGCCTCGAGGATGCCGAGCCAGGAGAAGTGCTCGATGCACTCAACCGGCTCTGAGAGCCCGCGGTGCATGGCCGCAAAGCAGCAGGCGCCGGTCGGCCCCTGGTCCGCCGCCGCCGCCATCACTGCCACCCGGACAAGGGACTACGGGCGAACGCGGCGGAGCCCTGGCGGCACGCCCAGGGTCGCGAGCATCGCGTAAACCTCCTGAAAAACCACACAGGCGCCCGCAATTACGGCCTCGCGGTCAATCAGGCCGTCCGCGGCCAGGCGCTCCAAGGCGAGCCCCAACCGCTTCCAGTGGGCAGACGCCTGGTCGCCGTGGAAATCCAGGAAGCTCCCTCCGGGCAAGGGGTCACCCAAGTGTTTGCGCAGGTGCCGGGCGACCACCCGCCCGCCAAGGGTGGAACCCTCCAAGACATAGAGGCCGCCCAGTGCGGTGTTCAGGTCCGGCGGGGATAGCGCGTCCGAAGCGACGGCCGGTGGCTCCAGGCCATGCGCGGCGAGGTCGGCGCACAGCGCCGGGAACTTGGGGCGCAGGCCGAGCGCAGCGATCCGCTCGGCCGCCAGGCCGGATGGCAGATGATCCGCCGCGCCGACGCCCGCCGCCCCCGGGGCGCTCAGAGCGGCATAGAGGGACGGCTCCAGGGTCCCGTAGACCCGCGCCATGAGGCGCAGGTAGCGGCGGTAATCCGCGAGGCTCGGGTCCGGTCCGGTGACCCGGACCATGCCGGGCAACCGCTCGACCGCCTGATGGGTGGCCGCAGTGGCGAGACGCAGCGCCACGATCAGCGCGGGCGCGCCCGTGTCAGGTGCGATGGGGGTGGGACTGGGCATCGATACGGACCAGGGGCAGACAGGATGCGCGCAGTCTACACCCGGGCACCGGCGGACGTTTTCGCACGCACGCGACCGCAAGCGGGGCCGCGGGTCCAGAGCACTGGCGTGAAGTGGACCCGGCCTTCACCCCCGGTGGTGCCGGCGGGTTCATGCTGTCGCCGGGTCAGAGGAGTTCCAGTTCCCTGACCGCCGCCTTCAGGGCCGGGTCCTCGTCCAGGGCCCCGCCCCAGGACCGGTAGCGCCGCGCCCCCTCGCCCGCCCCCAGGATCAGTTCCATCGTGAACTGCGCGGCGCCCGCGGGTGCCGGGTGTTCCCGGGGCTCGCCCAGGGCGGCCAGGACCTCGAGCAACTGCTCCCGCTGACGGCGGTTGAGGGTGCCCTGGCGGGGCTCGTGACTGGTGTGGTCCCCGCTGTTGATGACGAAGACACCCGTGTCATCGATCGTGATCTCCAGCATGTAGTCTTCTTCGCCCTGGACGCGATAGCTCAGTGGAAAGGGTGACATGGACACAACTCCCGAAAATGCGGTTGAACCAACGAGGCGGCCCGCATTGTACCCCGCACCCCGGGCGGCGCGCGCCCGCGCCAAAGTCAGACCGGGCGATCCTACCAACCCACTTCAGTTTCGATCGCACCCGCTCAGCGCACCCCGCGACGCTTGGCCGCCGGGGGCTGGCGCTGGGCCAGCGCGACGGTCTGCACCCCGGGCAGGTCCAGGCTGACCGCGAACCCGCCCAGGGCGGCCCGGCCGAAGGCGATTCGCGCGCCGTAGGCGTCGCAGATGTCCTGGGCGATGGCGAGCCCCAGGCCGGAGCCCTGGGTGCGTTCGTCGAGCCGCAGGCCGCGGCTACCCAGTTCCTTGAGCCACTCATCCGGGACGCCGGGGCCGTCGTCCTCGATCCGCACCAGCACCCGCGCCCCCGTCCCCGACACGACCCGGATGCCGACCCGACCGGCCGCCCAGTTGCAGGCATTTTCCAGCACGTTGCCCAGGAGTTCGGTCAGGTCCTCCGGAGGCATGGTCACCGGGGCCGCGGCCGGACAGTCCAGTTCCCAGTCCAGCAGCGACCCCTTGGGCGTCCGCTCCAGGGCGCGGATCACCCGCCCCAGCGTCACCGCCAGGTCCGCCCCGACCGCGACCGGCCCCCGGGACCTGGCGGACTCGGGGCCCGGATCGACATTGGCGCCGGGTCCGGCACCGGGTCCACCCGCGACCAGGGCCCCCGACCGCGCCCGCACCCGCGCCCGGATCAGTTCCCGGTCCACCCGCCGCCGCATGGTCTGGGCCAGACTGTCCAGGTCCTCGGCCAGTTCCAGGTGGCCTGCCGCGCGCAGCCGCTCCGCGTCCGCCGCCAGCACCACCAGCAGGGTCTTGAGCCCGTGGGCCAGGTCGGCGGTCCAGGCGCGCGCCCGCTCGATCGCCTGGTCCTGGGCATCGAGGAGCGTGTTCACCTCCTCCGCCAGGGGCCGGACCTCGTCCGGGTAGTCGGCGGGCAGGCGCCGGATCTCCGCCGCACGGATCGCACGCACGCCCAGGCGTACCGCATCCAGCGGGGCCAGCCCGATGCGCACCTGCACCCAGGCGGCCAGCACCAGGACAGTACCCAGCAGGACCAGATAGGGGAGCATGTCAGCCGCAAAAGCGACCCGCGCCTGGACGATCTCGCGGCGGTCCAGGCCCACCGCCACCCGCAGCCGGCGGTCTTCGGACCCGGCGCGGTAGATCACCGCACGCTCCAGCACCATGAGCGCCTGGCCCGCGGGACCGGCCAGCACATGGCGGTGCAGAGTCCCGTCCGGGAGCACATCCGCGGGCAGGTCCAGCACCGCGTCCCAGAGCGAACGCGAGCGCAGCAGGGTGGGCCGCACCTCGTCCTGGAGCTGCCAGTACAGACCGCTCAGGGGGGTCTGAAAACGCGGGTCGGCGAGCGGCAGGTCGAACCGGATGCGCCCGTCCGACGCGGTCTCGACATGCCCCAGGATCAGTCCCAGGGTGTTGTCGAGTTGGGCCGCCACACGCCGCTCCACATGGCGCTCGAAGAGCGCCGTGAGCCCCACCCCGGCCGCCAGCAGCGCCAGCCCGATCGACAGGGTGGCGGCCAGGAGCAGGCGAAAGCGCAGTGAGCGGCGGGTCATCGCGGTGGAGTCTGTCCCAGAGTCGCAAATCAGTCCGCGAAAAACGCGAATAACGCGAAGCAAGGCCAATGGTACTGATGCTGTCTATCGCTCACCATCAGGGTCGCCGACAGCATGGAGCAGCGGATTGATAACCCAGCGCTCTGATTCGCGTTCATTCGCGTTCTTCGCGGACTAATTCGTCATCGAGATTCACGAAGCTGCCGGATCCGCGATGAGATAGCCGAAGCCGCGGCGGGTCTCGATCAGATCGGGGCCGAGCTTGCGGCGCAGCCGCCCGACCAGGACCTCCACGCCGTTGGTGTCGCGCTCAATCCCGTCACTGTAGATCTGGTCGGCGAGTTCCCCCTGGGAGACCACCGACCCCTTGTGGTGCAGCAGCACGCTGAGCAGCCGGTACTCCTGGGGGGAGAGGTGGACCGGGACGCCATCCAGACTGACGCGCATCTGGCGCGTGTCGAGCGCCAGGGCACCGGCCGTGAGGACCGGCGAGGACTGGCCCCCGGCGCGCCGCAGCAACGCCCGCAGCCGCGCCAGGACCTCCTCCACCCGGAAGGGCTTGGGCAGGTAGTCGTCGGCCCCGGCGTCGATCCCCTCCACCCGCTCACTCCAGTCCCCCCGCGCGGTGAGGATCAGCACCGGCAGGTCGCGCCCGGCCGCACGCCAGCGCTTCAAGACTGCAAGCCCGTCCATACCCTTGAGCCCCAGGTCCAGGAGCACCGCCGCGTAGGCCTCGGTGTCGCCGCGGAACCAGGCGTCCTCACCATCGTCCGTGTGGTCCACCAAATAGCCGGCCGCCTCCAGGGCGCGGGTCAGGGTCTCCAGGGTCCGGGGATCGTCCTCCACCACCAGGATGCGCATCAGTCGTCCTCCTCCTGTTCCAGAATCGCACCCGAATCGGCATCCAGATGCACCTTCAGGAGCCGGCCCGCGCGGTCCAGGATCTTCAGTTCATAGACCCAGCGCCCGTGTTCCGACTCCAGTTCCGCCTCCAGGACCCGCCCCGGGAAGCGGGCGGCGGCACGCGTATAGATCTCGGCCAGACTCAGGATCTCGCCGCGCTCGCTGGCACGCCGCGCACGGTCGTAGCTGTGGTTGGCGTCCTCCCAGTCCCGGTCGCCCTGCGGGCGGCCCGCCTGGGCGCTACCCCACCCAGCCGCGAGGGCGACGGCCAGGACCAGGAAGGGACGGATGCGACGGATGGACATACCTCGGGAGTCTAGGCCAACCCATGCTGACAGACCGCTGACAACGCCGCTCAGGGGCCGTTCAAGGGCCACCGCCTAGAGTACGCCCCAAGCCCCGCGGTCCTGGCCCCTCTCGGACCGGCCGCGTCACTGGGCAACGATCACCGGAACCCGGGAGTGACCCGCACCATGAACCACTCGACCCCCTTTACCACGGACCCGCCGGCGCGACCACCCACTGCCGCACCGGCACCCACCCGGGTCCGCGTCTGGGATCCCTTCGTGCGCCTGTTCCACTGGGGGCTTGGCGCCGCCGTCCTGATCGCCTTCTTCACCGAGGACGAGTTCCTCGGGCTGCACACCTGGGCCGGCTACACGGTACTCACCCTGATCGGCGCCCGCCTCATTTGGGGGCTGATCGGCCCCCACCACGCCCGCTGGTCCTCCTTCGTGCGCGGCCCCAGCGCCACCCTGGCCTACCTGGGTGAGGTCCTACGCGGCCATCCGCCCCGTTACCTGGGCCACAACCCGGCCGGCGCAGCCATGGCGCTGGCCCTGATGACGGGCTTCGGACTGACCGCGCTCACCGGGGTCGCAGTGCTCGGCGCGGGCGAACTCGCCGGGCCGCTCGCGCCCCTTCTGCAGGGGGTGTCGTCCGCCACGGCCCATGACCTGAAGGCGGTACACGAGTTTCTCGCCTGGGCAACCCTGGCCCTGGTCCCCCTGCATCTGCTCGGGACGGCACTCTCCAGCCTGCAGCACCGCGAAAATCTGGTGCGCGGCATGATCGACGGTTACAAACGCAACGACGAGGCATGAGATCCATGATGAAATCGAGCTATAACAGAGCGCTGATCCTCGCGCTGAGCATTGGTGCAGCCGGCTTCACGGGCACCACCGCGGCGGCCCCGGGCGACGACTCGCTCGCCACCTACCAGGGCCAGGGGGCCGGCCCCTTCAGTGCCGCCGCGGGCGGGCAAGCCTGGACGGCCAAGCACCAGACCGAGGGGGAATCGCGCAGTTGCACCACCTGCCACGGCACGGACCTCACCAAGCCCGGCAAGCACGCCACCACCGGCAAGGTCATCGAGCCCCTGGCCGTCTCGACCAACCCCGAACGCCTCACCGACCGCGCCAAGGTCGAGAAATGGCTGGGCCGCAATTGCCGCTGGACCCTGGGACGCGACTGCACACCCCAGGAGAAGGGCGACTTCCTGAAATACATCCAATCGCTCTGATCCAGACCACCGATCCAGACCACAGATCCAGCGGAGACCTATGCCAATGAAGAATGCACTCATCGCCGCCCTGGGCACCACCCTGATCGCCCTGGGGGCCAGCGGACTCGCCTGGAGCGAGCACGACGGCGACGATCGCGGCGGCAAACGCCAAGGCGCAACGGCCCGCGCCGACCTGGCCCCGGTGACCAATGAGCGCTACCGCACCGAATGCGGCGGCTGCCACTTCGCCTTTCAGCCCGGGCTCCTGACCGCGGCCAACTGGGGCCGGGTGATGAACACCCTGGACCAGCACTTCGGCGACGACGCGAGCCTGGACCCGGCGGTCAAGGATGAATTGCTCGCCTACCTGGACGCCAATGCGGCCGACCGCGCCGGCAGCAAGCGTTCGCGCTCATTCGCGCAGGGCAAGATCACCGGCGACGGCCCCCCGCGCATCACCCAAAGCACCTACTTCAAACGCAAGCACGACGAGGTCCCGGTCAAATACGTCAAGGACAACCCGCAGGTCAAGAGCTTCAGCGCCTGCGCCGCCTGTCACCCGGCGGCGGACAAGGGGAATTTCAATGAGCATGAGGTCAACATCCCCGGGGTGGGCCGCTTTGAGGATTGAGCCCGGATGACGGGGGATTAGCCGGGGCGCAAGCATGGATAACGAGCGCACTGCCTCGATCATCATCCGAGCCAATCCACCAACCGCGAGGTCTGTGTTCCGCACAGCGGACCCTAGGGCCCCGCGCCCGTAGGGTCCGCTGTACGGACCAACGACCTCGCAGTCAGCCGACTGGGCGCGATCAAGAGCGAGGCCGACAGCGCCCGTGCCCCCTCAGCCCAGCAGCGTGACCAGGAACACGAGCCCCAGCACCAGGGTCAGCGCCCCGATGGCCGCGCGCAGCCAGCTTTCCCGCAGCGCGCGCACGGCCGGCGTCGCCCAGGGCACGGCCAGCAGGGCGCCGCCGATCAGCGGCAGGGTCAGGCTCCAGTCCGGCGCCCCCTTGACCGCCAGGTAGCCCATCAGCACGACCAGGCAGGTGAGGGCCTCGGCGATGGAGGTGATGGCCACCGCCTGGTGCGCCGGCACCCCGCAGACGACCTGCCCGGAGGTGACCAGGGGGCCGTAACCGCCGCCGCTCACCCCCTTGCTGAAGGCCGCCACCAGACCGATGAGGAGGATACCGCCGCCGCGAAAGCGCACCGGCCGCCGGGCGCCCGCAAGCGTCAGCGCGCCCAGGATGAGGACCAGCGCGATGCCCCCGGACGCGACCCAGGGGTTGCTCACTTGCATCCCGAACAGCACCGCGGCCACGGCACCGACCACGCTCAGGGCCGCCAGCAGGCCCAGGGTGCGGCGGGCGCGCCGGTCGCCGACCAGGTCGATGTTGCCGTCGTGCTGGTGCAGCACCCCGGCGGCCAGACCGGTCAGCAGTTCGGACATGAGCACCGCCGGGACGATGTCCAGCGGCTCGAATCCGATGATGAGCAGCAGGGGAGCCATGAGGGTGCCGAAGCCCATGCCCAGGCTGGTATCCAGGAACTCGCACAGGAACGCGCTGGTGAAGACCGCGAGCACGATACCCGGGGCCAGCGCGATCGGATAGGGCGCGCCGGTCCACTCGGCCAGCCAGACGCCCTCCCAGTGGCCCTGGGTCAGCAGCGCGGCGAGCGTGAGGCCGAGCAGCGGGAGCCACAGGAGCACGCGGCGGACGTGGGCGAGATGCAGGGGTGCGGGACTGTCCATGGGGGGCTCCGGGCGGACGGGATGGCGCGGCGATTATGCGCAAAGCCGCCGTCGGCTGCGCCGGTTTTCAGCGCGACGGTGCGGGCTTCTCGTCGCCCTGAAGGGCGACCTACACCTGCCCGTGGCCGGCATTATGATCAACGCCCGCGCTAAGGGATATGCCAAGCGCAATTGCGTATTTGCCTGCACCGCCCCCGCACCCTATCCTGAGCCCCCGACCCGAGTCCGGTTTCGGCCCCTGGCCGGACGGGCTCGCCCTGCTGCACGCCCTACCAAGACGCGGCGCGCCCGTCGGCCGCGCCACCGCACGGGCGCCCCGACTCAAGTGTCCGCGCACGCCCGACCGCAGTCTGAGCGATTAGCACGTCTTCTGCACAAGATTGCAGGATCGCTTGGTTCGCCGCCGCGGCGCAACCCGGTACCCTGCGTCATACGCATTGATTCGTGTTTATTGACAACCCATTCATTGCCGACCCATCGTCGTTCCGCTTTCCTCGAGCCCCGGAGGCCCCATGTCCAGTTGGTTTCAAGACAATGCCCGCTCCATCGGTCACACCCCGCTCGTGCGACTCAATCGCGTCGGCGACGGAGCCGCGGCGACCATCCTCGCCAAGATCGAGGGGCGCAACCCGGCCTATTCGGTCAAGTGCCGCATCGGCGCCGCCATGGTCTGGGACGCACAGAGCCGCGGCCTGCTCGGGCCCGGCAAGGAGTTGATCGAGCCGACCAGCGGCAACACCGGCATCGCGCTCGCCTTCGTCGCCGCGGCCCAGGGCCTCCCGCTCACGCTCACCATGCCCGAGACCATGAGCATCGAGCGGCGCAAGCTCCTGATCGCCTTCGGGGCCACGCTGGTGCTGACCGAGGGCGCCAAGGGGATGAGCGGTGCCATTGCCAAGGCCGAGGAGATCGCCGCGTCGGACCCGCAGCGCTATGTCCTGTTGCAGCAGTTCAAGAACCCCGCCAATCCGGCGATCCACGAGGCGACTACGGGTCCCGAGATCTGGGACGCGACCGACGGCAAGGTGGACATCCTGGTCTCCGGGGTCGGCACCGGCGGCACCATCACCGGGGTCGCACGCTATTTCAAGCAGGGCCGCAACCAGCCCCTGTTCGCGGTGGCGGTGGAGCCGGCCGCAAGCCCGGTGCTTTCCCAGACCCGCGTCGGGGAGCCGCTCAAGCCCGGTCCGCACAAGATCCAGGGCATCGGCGCCGGCTTCGTCCCGGACGTGCTCGACCTGTCGCTGGTGGACGCCATCGAGACGGTCAGCAACGAGGATGCCGTGCTCTATGCCCGCCGCCTGGCGCGCGAGGAGGGCATCCTCGCCGGCATCTCCTGCGGCGCGGCGACCGCGGTAGCGGTGCGTCTGGCGAGCCGTCCGGAGCACGCGGGCAAGACCATCGTCGTGATCCTGCCGGACTCCGGTGAGCGCTATCTCAGCAGCATCCTGTTCGAGGGGACCTTCGACGCCCAGGGGCTGGCGATCTGAGTGCCCGAGGTGCGGCGGTCCAGGCGGCCACGGGCCGGTGTAGGTCGCCCTTCAGGGCGACCGGGCCCGCGCCCTGGCGGGCGGTCGCCCTGAAGTGTTCCGCCGTGTCTCACGGCGGCATGGCGGATCGCCCTGCGGGCCTCCGCCCTACGGCATCCGCTACGGCATCCGCCCGCTCCCACCCGGTCCCGGCCGGACTGTCACGGTAACCGGCGGGTTGGGGTTTGGCCCGCGCCCCCGCATCTCAAGTGATGTACATCAGGGCGGGACCCAATCGTCAGGACCCGTAGCGCCCCGCCCAGGCGGGGGCATTCACTGTCGCGACCGGTCGAATTCACCGGCCAGAGGAGAAGCACGCCGTGTTACGTTCGAGGTTGGGCCGACTTACGCTGGTCCCGCAGGATAACCCGCAGGCGTTCACCGACGCCCTCTGGAGCCGCCTGCGGCGCGAGGCCCAGGAGGCCTATGCCGCCGCGCCCATGCTGGCCCCGCTGTTCTTCGATTCGATCCTCAACCAGCCGAACTTCGAGGCGGCAGTCTTCCACCGGATCGCCGCCCGGCTGAAGAACGACGTGATCTCGCTGCCGCTGATCGTGCGCGCCTTCCACCGCGCCCAGACCGCGGATCCGAGCCTCGGCGAGGCCCTGAAGGCCGACATCTCCGCCGTCTTCGAGCGCGACCCGGCCTGCGAGCGACTGATCGAACCCTTCCTGTATTTCAAGGGCTTCCACGCCATCCAGGCCCACCGCCTCAACCACTGGCTGTGGCACAACGAGGAGCGCGACTTTGCGCTCTATCTGCAAAGCCGCTCCTCCGAGGTCTTCCAGACCGACATCCACCCGGCGGCGCGCATCGGCCGCGGCATCTTCCTGGACCACGCGACCGGCCTGGTGGTGGGCGAGACGGCGGTGATCGAGGACGACGTGTCGATCCTGCAGGACGTGACGCTGGGCGGCACCGGCAAGGAGGCGGGCGACCGTCACCCCAAGGTGCGCCGCGGGGCCATGATCGGCGCCGGGGCCAAGATCCTGGGTAACATCGAAGTGGGCGAGAACGCCCGCGTGGCCGCGGGCTCCGTCGTGCTGCGCGATGTGCCGGCACACACCACGGCCGCCGGCGTGCCCGCCAAGGTAGTGCGCACCACGACCCCGGGCGAGCCCTCGCGCAGCATGGACCAGGACTTGAGCGACCTGACCTATGCGGCGTTTTCTTGGACCATCTAGGGCGGCGCTCGGTCCGCACAGCGGACCCTACCAGGCCCCGAGTCCGTAGGGTCCGCTGTGCGGACCAACGACCTCGCGGCTCACGCGATGGCCGGAATTATGGTCAAGGCCCTATCATGAACCTTGGACCTGAGCCCCTCGTGACACCGCTCCAGAGATCGGGCAGGTATTGCCGATGAGTAGAGCGCAGCGAAACCCATCGTTTGCACTACCGAACTGCCATAGCGCGTCGTGCGACGCCGAGGACGAAGCCAGACGCGGATACACTTACGTCGCACGCCACTTGGTACCACTGTGCGCGCGCCCCCTCATCCGAACGGATACCATCGGGAGCAATTCGGGAGATTTCTTCCTGATTCAAGAGTAGACTGAATTCGACGTTCCGACGACCGCTTCGCCTACTGGACCAAGCATTAATCGCCTCGAATTGCTGCGAAGCCACCAACGACATCACTGCAACATCCAGCCCCAACAGGAGCAAGCCATCGGGTACGGGGGTGGTCACCACGACCAGGGTCTTGTCCGTGGAGTGGGAGCGGCTCTGGATGAACGACGGCCACACGCCATATCTTTCGCCGTCAGCGTTAATGAGTGGCAGGCCGTCGAGATCGCGAATCGAAGTAACGCTGGCAAGGGCCTTGAGTCTGTTCTGCAATGCGATCAAAATATGGGGCCGACCAATAACCATCAGCAGATCTCGATAGTATTCAAGGCGCGTAAGGAGCTTAAACCGGAATGGGTCATCGAGAAGTGGCGGCGGGGGGTCTACGAGCCAGATTTTCGCCCGTTGTTCCGCGTCTTGAGGAATCGCTGTGATTGTACCGACTAAGATATCGCCGGAGCGGTGCGGCCCTTGCTTGGCTTTCTTTGCCTTGATGCTCATTTTGTGATTAGACAAGCCGTCCTTAAAACGGACGCTCTCGACTACAGACCCCTTCGACTCGACCACCAGGAACGAGTCACCCGTCGCTGCGACCTGGAAATCCAACGCGCAGCTTCAGGTCGTCACGGGTTCGCCAGCCATCCCTATCGAACTGCTCATTGAAAAGGCCAAGTCCCATTAGCTCAAACAGATCAATCTCCAGCCCCTTCTCGACAATGCCTGCGAACCTGTCCGCAACCACGGACCCGTCCGCCAGCGTCGCACTTTCAAACAGCGCCTTCTCGTCCTCGTCGTAGTACCCAACATCAAACCGAATCATGGATTACCTCGCTGGAACCTGTCCCTTCCCCGGAATTGTGCCGGCGCTTAGAGTGCATTAACCTAATCAATACGATGACTCAATCTCTATCGGACTTGGAATCATAGCGACGCGGATTCGTCAGTCGGCTTGATCAAGCTCTCGGCCGGGATGCCCAGGTCGCGATGCAAGCGCCAGATCATCTTCAGCGTCAGAGGGCGCTTGCGACTCAGGATTTCGTAGACCCGATTTGAACGTCCGATCATGGGCTCTAGGTCTTTCGGCGTAAGCCCTTTCTGCTGCATTTCAAAGCGGATAGCCTCCACCGGATCCGGCAGGTCCATCGGGTAGTGACGCCGCTCATAGGCTTCGACCAGAGTGACTAGCAGGTCCAACCGTTCGCCTTCCGGGGTATCGAGGCCCGCCGCCATCAGGGTTTCGATTTCGCTCAGGGTGGCGCGATAGTCGGCATCGGTCTTGATAGGCTTGATATCCATGGCGTTACCGATCAGATGGTTTGCGCATCAATGGCGTCGTATTGGGCATGGGTGCCGATGAAACGGACATAGACGACACGATACGGATAGTTGATCCAGACGACCAGACGGTATTTGTTGCCCGCGAGATTGAACACCACCCGGCCGTCCTTGAGTATGCTGGCGCTGCGCAAGGCGGCCTTGACATCGACAGGTGTCGCCCAATCGCCGCGACATGCGGCTCGGTACCAGGCAAGGCCGGGTTCGCGTGCATCCAGGTAGGCGGGTGTACCGTCCCAGAATGCTTTGAGGGTGGATAGGGCAATCACGCGCATTGAATGCGCAGGATAGTCCCGAAGCGGGACCTCCGCAAGTGCAGCGGGATCGCGCGCAGCCCGTAGCCCGTAGGGCGGATGCCCGCAGGGCGATCCGCCACGAAATCTTAATCCCGGCCATCGGCTCGGACCAATGTAAGTCGCCCTTCAGTGCGACCAACCGACGCCGCGGGCGCCTGGTCGCCCTGAAGGGCGACCTACACCGGTCCGTGGGCGGCCTCGTGGGTAAGGCCCAGCGGCCGCGCCTTCAGCACCCGCGGAACTCCGGCCTGCGGTGCGCCAGGAATGCGTTCAGGCCCTCGGTGTAGTCGTATGAGTTGAAACAGCTGAAGCTGTCGTCGAGTTGCGCCGCGGTGTACTGCCCGCCCTGCTCGGCCAGCATCCGCAGATTGCGCTTGTTCAGGCGCGCCGCGAGCGGCGAACCGGCCAGCAGGGCGTGCACGACTTCATCGACCAGGGCGTCCAGCCCGTCCGGGGCGGCCACGCGCTGCACCAGGCCGGCGGCCAGGGCCTCGTGCGCGTCCAGCAGGCGGCCCGTCAGCAGCAGGTCGGAGGCGCGCGCGATCCCGATCAGTTGCAGCAGCGGCACCAGTTCCGGCAGGGCGAGCGGAAAGCCCAGCCGGCCCACCGGCACGCCGAGCCGGCTCCCGGGCGCCGCCAGGCGCAGGTCACAGACGCCGGCGATCTCCAGCCCGCCGCCCACACAGCTGCCCTCGATGGCCGCGATGACCGGCTGCGGCGCCTCACGGACGGCCCGCAACGCCGGCGCGATCACCTCCAGGTGGTAGCGGCGGCCGGAGGCCAGGTCGAAGCGCTCCGCCGGGAATTCGGTGATGTCGGCGCCCGCGGCGAAGTTGCCGCCGGCGCCGCGCAGTACGATGCAGTGGATGTCGTCGCGCCCGGCCAGGGCCTCGAAGGCCTGGCGCAGTCCGTGCCACATCGCCACGCTCAGGGCGTTTTGCCTGGCCGGTGCATCGAGCGTGACCCGGGCGACCGCGCCCGCGATTTCATAATGGATCGTCATAGGCCTGCTTCCGGGGATTGTTCTGGTCAGCGTCGGTGGTGTCCGGTACCGCCCGGCCGCGCCGCGGCCGCCGGGTAGCGCGGCGGAAATTTAGCCGGCAGTGAATAGGTTACGGGCGATCCTAGCGGCCCGGCCGGCGCCGGTCAAGGTGCGGGCGGCACCCTGCGCCGACGGTGCGGGCGGCGAGGTCGTTGGTCCGCACAGCGGACCCTACGGGGTCGCGGGTCCGCACCGCGGGCTCCGCGGACGCGGCGCGGGGTATATACCTAGAATCGGCAATTGCTCACGCAAAGACGCCAAGAACGCAAAGAAGAATAGAACTTTGCCGGCGATGATCCCGTCACCCGGTAGGTGAACCGTACGACAGAGATATCGCATTGAAAAACTTTGCGTCTTTGCGTCTTTGCGTGAAACAAATGCTCTTTCCAGGATAAACTCCGTGCCGTATCCGCGTCCCGGCATTGCCGACGGTCACACCGCGGCGGCGCCGGGCGCGTTCATCCGGCGTCCGCGAACCTAAGGGGAGTCCCAGATGGCATCCACCGATGATCCCGCCTACCAGGCGTGGGAGGCCGCCGCGCAACAGGCGTTGCACGGCAAGCCGCCGGCGAGTCTCACCTGGCACACGCCCGAGGGCATTGCGGTCAAGGCGCTCTACACGGCCGCCGATCTGGCCGGGCTCCCGTATACCGACACGCTCCCTGGCTTGCCGCCCTACGTGCGCGGCCCGCAGCCGACGATGTATGCACAACGCCCCTGGACAATCCGTCAGTACGCGGGCTTCTCGACCGCCGAGGAGTCCAACGCCTGCTATCGCCGCAATCTCGCCGCGGGGGGGCAGGGCCTGTCGGTCGCCTTCGACCTGCCCACGCACCGTGGCCACGACTCCGACCACCCGCGCGCCGTCGGGGACGTCGGCAAGGCCGGCGTGGCCGTCGATTCGGTCGAGGACATGAAGATTCTGTTCGACGGCATCCCGCTCGACCAGGTCTCGGTGTCGCTGACGATGAGCGGCGCCGTGTTGCCGGTGCTCGCCGCCTTCATCGTCGCCGCGCAGGAGCAGGGGGTGGGGGAGGACCGGCTCACCGGGACCATCCAGAACGACATCCTCAAGGAGTTCATGGTCCGCAACACCTATATCTACCCGCCGGGGCCGTCGCTGCGGATCGTCGCCGACATCATCGCGTACACGGCGCAGCGGATGCCGCGCTTCAACTCGATCTCGATCTCCGGCTATCACCTGCAGGAGGCCGGCGCCACCCAGGCACTGGAACTCGCCTTCACGCTGGCCGACGGCAAGGACTATGTGCGCACCGCACTGGCCGCCGGACTGGACCTGGACGCCTTCGCCGGGCGCCTGTCCTTCTTCTGGGCGGTCGGGATGAACTTCTATCTGGAGATCGCCAAGCTGCGCGCCGCGCGCCTGCTGTGGTGGCGGATCATGAGTGACTTCGGCGCGCGGCAGCCGCGCTCGCTGATGCTGCGCACCCACAGCCAGACCTCGGGCTGGTCGCTGACCGCGCAGGACCCCTACGACAATGTCGTGCGCACGACGATCGAGGCCTTGGCGGCGGTGTTCGGCGGCACCCAGTCGCTGCACACCAATGCCTTCGACGAGGCGCTCGCGCTGCCGAGCGAGTTCTCCGCACGCATCGCGCGCAACACCCAGTTGATCATTCAGGAGGAGACCCACATCGGCAACGTGATCGACCCCTGGGCCGGTTCCTATCTGATGGAGCGCCTGACCCAGGACATGGCGGACCAGGCCTGGGCGATCATCGAGGAGGTCGAGGCGCTGGGCGGCATGACCCGGGCCGTCGAGTCCGGCTGGGCCAAGCTGCGGATCGAGGCGAGCGCCGTCGCACATCAGGCGCGCATCGACCGCGGTGAGGACGTGATCGTCGGCGTCAACAAATACCGGCCGGAACAGGAGGCGGCTATCACCCTGCGCGAGATCGACAACACCGCGGTGCGCGCGGCGCAATGCAGCCGCCTGGCCGTCGTCCGGGCGCAGCGCGACGGGGCCGCCGTCACCGCGGCGCTCACGGCGCTGACCGAGGCGGCGCGCGCGGGCGAGGGCAATCTGCTGGCGCTGAGCATCACGGCGATGCGCGCACGCGCCACCGTCGGCGAGGTCACCGAGGCGCTGGAACAGGTGTTCGGCCGCTTCCGCGCCAGCCCCGGGTGCGTCTCCGGCGTGTACGGCGCGGCCTTTGTCGGGGACGCCGACTGGGCGCAACTGAAGGCCGACCTCGACGCCTTCGCCGCCGCGGAAGGCCGCCGCCCGCGGATCCTGGTGGCAAAACTCGGTGAGGACGGCCACGACCGCGGCGCCCGGGTCATCGCCAGCGGATTCGCCGACCTGGGCTTCGACGTCGACTTAGGCCCGCTGTTCCAGACCCCGGACGAGGCGGCACGCCAGGCGGTGGAGAACGACGTCCACGTGGTCGGCGTCTCCAGCCTGGCGGGCGGGCACCAGACGCTGGTGCCGCAACTGCTCGCGGCCTTGCGGGCGCAGGGCGCCGGGGACATCGTCGTGGTCGTCGGTGGGGTCATCCCGGCCCCGGACGAGGCGTTCCTGAAGGCGGCCGGGGTCGCCGCCGTCTTCGGACCCGGCACCGTCATCGCGACGGCCGCCCGGGCAGTCCTCGCCGCCATCCGCGCGCCCCGCGGCGCCGCGCCGGGGTGAGCCCGGACGCGGGGTCCGACGCGACCCTGATCGCGGGCGTGCGGGCGGGCGAGCGGCGGGCGCTCGCTAAGGTGATCACCCTGGTGGAGTCGTCGCGGCGCGACCACCAGGAGCGCGGGCAGGCGATCCTGGAGGCCCTCTTGCCGCGGACCGGCCGCGCGTTGCGGATCGGCATCAGCGGTGCACCCGGGGTCGGCAAGTCGACCTTCATCGAGGCCTTGGGACTGCACATCGTTGCCCGGGGCCATCGGCTCGCCGTGCTGGCCGTGGACCCGTCGAGCAGCGTCAGCGGTGGCTCCATCCTCGGCGACAAGACGCGGATGCAAGACCTGGCGCGGTCGGCGCTCGCCTTCATCCGGCCCTCGCCCGCCGGTAGCGCCGGCGGCGGGGTGGCGGCGCGGACCCGTGAGGCGCTGCTCATCTGCGAGGCCGCGGGCTTCGAGGTCGTCATCGTCGAGACCCTGGGGGTCGGACAGTCCGACACCGCGGTCGCGCGGATGACCGATCTGATGGTGCTGCTGCAACTGCCGATCGCCGGCGATGAGCTGCAGGCGATCAAGAAGGGCATCATGGAACTGGCCGATCTGATCGTGATCAACAAGGCGGACCTGGCCCCCGAGCAGGCGGCGCAGGCGCGCCAGACCTTGATCGGCGCACTGTCGTTCCTGCGCCCGGCCTCACCGCACTGGCAACCGCCCGTGCTGATGCTCTCGGCGCTCGACGGTCAGGGGATGGCCGAGGTCTGGTCACAGATCGAGCGCTATCGCGCGACGATGCAACACTGCGGTGAGTTCGACCGGCGTCGGCGTCGCCAGGCGTTGGACTGGATGTGGCACCTGATCGAGGAGCGGCTGCGCGCGGACTTTCGCGCCCACCCGCTGGTCAGCGCCCTGCTGCCCGAGCTGGAGGCCGCCGTGTCCGCGGGCACCCTGAGCCCGACCCTGGCGGCGACGCGCTTGCTGGCGCAGGCATTGGTCAGTCCGCAGCGGGCGGGGGCCGGCTCCGGGGTCTCTGTGGAGAATGCCACGGGCGGGGCGTCCGGGGGCTGATCAGCCGCGCCGCGCGGGTTCCAACAACCGCACGCGATCCCCGCGGCGGGACAATCGTCCTGGAAAGAGCATTTATTTCACGCAAAGACGCAAAGACGCAAAGTTTTTCAATGCGATATCTCTGTCATACGGTTCACCTGCCGGGTGACGGGATCATCGCCGGCAAAGTTCTATTCTTCTTTGCGTTCTTGGCGTCTTTGCGTGAGCAATTGCCGATTCCAGGGTCGTCGCTTACCCGGCAAGCCTGCCTACCCGCCGCCGATCGGCACCCTCACCCAGGCCGCCAGCCCGCCCTCGGGGCGATTCTCCAGCCATACCCGCCAGCCGTTGGCCTCGGCGAGTTGGCGCACGATGGCGAGCCCGAGCCCGGTGCCCCCGGTGACCGGGCTGCGGGAGGCGTCCACCCGGTGGAAGGGGCGGAACACCGCGTCCAACTGGTCCGCCGGGATGCCCGGACCGCGGTCCAGGACGCCGATGGTGCAGGCGTCGTCCCCCGCCACCGCCCGCAGTTCGATCAGCCCATCGCCGGCATAGCGCTGGGCGTTGGCCAGGAGGTTGCCGAGCACCCGGCCGAGCGCCGCGGGCGGGGCCAGGATCCGCAGGTCCGCACAGTCCACCGTGACCTGCGCGCCCGCCTCCCAGGCGCGGCTCGCCAGGCGCTCCAGCAGGGCGTTGAGGGCCACCGGCACCGCCGTCTCGCCGCCCAGGCCGCGGGCCAGTTCCAGGACGCCGCCGACCAGGCGGTCCATCTCCTCGCAATCGGTCTCCAGCCGCTCGATCCAGGCCGGGTCGGGGCGCCGCCCCAGCATCTCGAGTGCGAGGCGCATGCGCGCCAGCGGGGTGCGCAGGTCGTGCGACAGGCCGGCCAGCAGGGTGGTGCGCGCCTCCAGCAGGTCGTGGACCTGACGGGCCAATTGGTTGAAGCGGCGGGCCAGGGATGCCAGTTCCCGCGGGCCGGTCTCGGGCAGGAGTGCCGGGGTCGCGCCCCGCCCGAGGACGGCCGCGGCGGCATCGAAGCGCTGGAGCGGCGCCACCGTCCGGCGGCCCAGCCACCAGGCGGCAAGCCCCGCCAGGGAGAGCGCAGCGGCCAGGGTCAGCACCGCGGCGGCCAGCGGCCGGGGACCGACGCGGCTGCGCGGAAAGCCCAGCCACAGGGTCCGCCCGCCCGCCGGGACGCCGGCCCACAGCCAGGGCTCGGCGCCGACGGTGACGCTCGCGAGATCCAGTGCCACCCCGGTGCGCGCGGCCAGTTGCGCCTCCAATTCCCGCACATAGATGCCGTGCCAGGCGGCCCGCGTCGACCCGGCCGGCGGCGCGGCGGCCAGGGTCAGCCCATGAGAGGTCGGTAGTTCCCGCTCGAAGGCGGGCCTGGTGTCGGGCGGCAGTTCGGCCCAGGTCTGGGCGGCGAGCACCATCAGCCCGGCCAGGTCGCTGGTGGCCCGCTGCGCCAACGGCTGCATGAGCAGCAAGACCACCGCCGCCGCCGCCAGCACCTCGAACAGCACGAAGACGAGCGCGAGCCGCAGGGCGTTCTGCTGGCTGAGGCTCAGGGTGCTGGGCATGGCACCGGTCTTAAGAATCGGCGCCGTGCGGGTTGAACAGATAGCCGGCGCCGCGCACGGTGCGGACATAGACGGGGTTGGCGGGGTCGGGTTCGAGCTTGCGCCGCAGCCGCGCCACCCGGATGTCGATGGTGCGATCGTAGGGCTCGCATCCATAGCCCTTGAGGAGGTCCAGCAGCAGGTCCCGCGACAGCACCCGATTGGGCTTTTCGATGAAGACCTTGAGCAGGTCGTACTCGGCGCCGGACAGGCCCAGGTCCCGGTCGCCGCACAGCAGCCGGCGGGCCGCCCGGTCGAACCGATAGGGGCCGAAGCGCTCCCCCGACGGCTCGGGCGTGGGCCCGGCGCCCTGGGCGCGCCGCAGCAGGGCGCGCAGGCGGGCGAGTAACTCGCGCGGGCTGAAGGGCTTGGCCAGGTAGTCGTCGGCGCCCAGTTCCAGACCGACCACCCGGTCGATCTCCTCGCCGCGGGCCGACAGCATCAGGATCGGCACGGTGCAGTGCGTGCGCAGTTCGCGGGTGAGGGCCAGGCCGTCTTCGTTCGGCAGCATCAGGTCCAGGACGATGGCATCGGGCATGGCCTCCTGCATGGCGCGGCGCATCTCGACCCCGTCGCCGGCCAGGGCGACGGCGAAGCCGGTGTCGGTGAGATAGGCGCGCAGCAGGTCGCGCAGGGCGGGATCGTCGTCTACTACCAGGATGCGGGCGCTAGGGGTCATACCGCCATCTTAGCCGAGAAGCAGGCCTCACCGGCTACCCGGATACACCCCGTTACAAATCGATACCGGCCGTTACGCCGCCGACAAGGCGCTGCTACCGGGCGCGCGCAGCATGGACACCCTCAGCATGGTACACACGGCAACCGGAATGATCCTCACATGAGATCCATGATCGGGGGTCTCCCCCACGGCCTCCTGATCGCCACCCTGTGCCTGGCCGCAACGCCCGGCGCGGCGCAGACACCCCAGCCATTTCACAGCCTCAAGGAAATCCGCGAGCGCGGCGTCGTCATGCAGCAATGGGAAAGCAGTTGCGCCGCGGCCGCGGCTGCCACGGTGCTCACCTACGGATTCCACGACCCGGTCAGCGAGCGGCACGCCGCCTCCCGGATGCTGGCGACCACCACGCCGGGCAAGGTCAAGGCGCGCGGCGGCTTCTCCTTGCTCGATATGCAGCGCTTCGTCGAGGGGCGCGGCTATCGCGGCAGCGCCTACCGGTACCTCGGGCTCGATGACTTGCGGGTCTTTCACGCCCCGATCGTGCCCATCAATGAACAGGGCTACAACCACTATGTCGTGTTCAACGGTATCAAGGACGATCAGGTCCTGCTCGCCGACCCGGCCTTCGGCAACCGGACCCTGTCCATCGCCGCCTTCACCCGCGTCTGGATGCAGGGCCTGGCCTTTGTCGTTACCCACCCGCCGTCTCCCCGAGCAACCCCATGAACAAGAACACCATGAGCAGCCTGTTGGTGTGCTGCACCGCCCTCCTGCCTGGCCTCCTGCCCGGCCTCGCCGCGGCGGCCCCGCGCGCCGACGCCGGCCCCGAGACCATCGAGTCGTTGCGGCAGCAACTGGCGGCCCAGCAGGCGATCAGCGAGCAGTTGCGCGCGCGGGTCAAGGCACTGGAGCAAGACCGATCGGCGCACGGGACGGACCCCGGGTCGCTGGATCTGGCCCTGGACGCCAAGGCCCCGGCACCGGCGGTCGAACCGGACGCCGCCGACAGCGCCATCGCCGAGGCCCTGATCAGCAAGGGGCTGGTGTTGCTGCCCAGCGGCAGTGTGCGCCTCACCCCCAGCGTGACCTGGCTGCACGACGGCGGGGGCGAGAACCAGCACGAGTCGCTGATCTATGGTCTGGGCCTGGAGGCCGGCCTCCCCTGGGGGCTGGCCGCCTCGCTCTCTCTGCCTTACGTCCAACGCGACTACCCGCTGGGGCAGGCCGACGGCACCGGTGATCTGTCGGTCGGTCTCGCCAAACGCCTGACGCAAGAAACTGCGTCCCTACCGTCGTTGGTCGCACGGCTCGCCTATACCCACGACACGGGTGCCGACCCCTTCGGCCCGGTCCCCATCGGCGACGGCGTCCGCTCGCTCACGGCCTCACTCTCGGCACTCAAGCGCAGCGAACCCGTGGCGCTCTATGGCACCGCGTCCTACCGCTACGCCTGGCCCACGACCGCGACCTGGTGGGACGGCACCGCCTATCAGGCCGGCAGGGTCGCGCCGGCCGACATCTATAGTCTGACCCTGGGCGTCACCCTGGCGGCGACCCCTGCGATCTCGCTCGATGCCGGGCTGTCCTTCGACTTCATCGGCGAGGATAGCGTCAGGCCGCTGGACGGCGCGCCCTACCGGAGTTCGGCCGAGACCGCCGGCTATTTCAACCTCGGCGCCACCTTCACCCTGGGCAAGGACCTGTTCCTGAACCTGTCCGCGGCGGCCGGGGTCACGGACGACGCCAATGACTTCGTGTTCTCGATCGCACTGCCGTACCGGTTCTAGTCGCGCGGCGGACTGACACCCAAGCAAGCGGCTCGGCCCAGAACGGGCTGCCCGCTCGGCGACCATCGCGATCCGGTTACATTGTGCAACAGCCCGAAACAATGCAATACACCCCGGTCATGGTGCAGCAACCGCATCGGTGAATAATGACTTCACCGCCACACGGAGAAGCGCCCCGGCCCGACGATACTCAGGTCGGGCGTTTGCGGAGTCGGCCATCACGCACGAGCGATAGCCGAACCCTGTGCTCCGAATCAGCCATTCAAAGAGATCGATATGAAAGCCCAAGCCTTGTTGATTGCCCTGCTGACCGGTGCCTGCTTTACGGCCAACGCTGCGGATCAGACCACGCCTGCCGCCGGACCGAGCACCAGACAGGCGCCGATTGCGCTCAGCGCGGCGCAGATGGACCAGGTCGTGGCCGGCGGCGCCGGACCCGGCACCGGTGTGTGCACCGGCACCGGGATTCCGAAGCGCGACGGCACCGGGCCGAAGTACGGCAAGAAGTAACACCGGACCCGGGCAGCTGTAGGTCGCCCTTCAGGGCGACCAAGCCTGAGCCCAGTCGTGCGGTCGCCCACAAGGGCGGCCGCCGGCCAGGATACTGATCGACCTGAATCCGGGAATTGCTCACACAAAGACACAAAGAACACAAAGAAAAACAGATCATTGAAGGCGTTGGGCCGATCACCGCCCGGGTGACCTCCGCGGCCTACATATCGCGTTGAAAATTTTTGTGATCTTTGTGTCTCTGTGTGAGAACTGCTCTTTCTGGGATCAAGGCCATCGCGGCCGAGAAGCAGGTGTCGGCGACACGGCGGATACCGGCCGTTACAATGCGTTACCGGCCGTTACGCCGCTGACAAGGCGCTGTTACGGCGCGCGCGCAGCATGGACGCTGTCATCACCGAGGCACTCCCGATCAAGAACCCGCTGATCCCCGCTGTCCTGCTCTATGCGCTCACCGCCGCGGCCTGGGGACAGGACGCGGCGCCCGAGCGCGGCCGGGCACTGGATCTCAGCGTACCTAGCGGGGCACTGACCAGGACCTGGGGATCGCCCGCGGCGGCGGATACCGCACGGCTGCCGGGTCTCGGTGAACAACCCGGCCGCGCTGCGGCTATCATCAGCAACGGGCGCGCGGCGGAACACCGCCGCGACCTGCCCTACGGCGCCGGCTACGAGGCCAGGCACGGCCTGGGCGGCGGCGGCGGCGGCGGACGCGGTCCGGGCGGCCGACGCTGAAGCCCAACCCACCGACCCTTAGAGATCACATCCGGGGAGTCCAACTGACATGAAATACCAAACCCAATCCATCGCCCTGGGCCTGACGCTGGCCATGGCCTGTCTCGGGCTGCCCGGCACCCTGCGGGCCCAGGGCGCGCCCGGCCCCATGGCCTTCTCCGACCTGGACCAGAACGGCGACGGGGTGATCAGCCGGCAGGAGTTCGTGACCGGGCATGACGCGCACCTGACGGCGCGGGCCGCCCAGGGCGCACCCATGCGCGGCGCGGCCAACCCGCCGGACTTCGCCGCTTTCGATCAGAACGGCGACGGCCAACTGACCCCCGCCGAGTTCCAGGCCGGGCGTGCGGCGCGCATGCAGGGAGGGCCTGGTACGGGGCCGGGCGCCGGCATGGGCGCCGGCCCCGGAATGGGCCGGGGCATGGGCATGGGCCGCAACATGCCGGCCTTCGCCGAGTTCGACCTCAACGCGGACGGCACCCTGACCGAGACCGAGTTCTATGAGGCACGGGCCAAGCGCATGGCAGAGCGCGCCTCCCAGGGCTATCCGCTGCGCAACGCCGGCACGGCACCGGCGTTCAGCGCCATCGACACCGACGGCAATGGCCGGGTGACCCCGGAAGAGTTCGCCGTCGGCCAGACCGGACATCGCGGGCAAGTGATGCCGCAGCCCTGAGTCCGCAAGAGGCGGATTTCACGCCAAGGCGCCAAGCTCGCCAAGAACTTTCCCGCGGGTTATCGGTGTGGGGTGGAGCACCCGGACGGTGATCCGGCGACGACCCCTGATCTTGCGGTCTTTCTTGGCGTCTTGGCGTGAGCAATTGCGGTATTCGGGCAGAAACACCCGCCGGGCAGTCGTGCGTTGCTGGTGTGCGCATTGATGGCAGCAGTCGTAGGGTGGACAAGCGCTAGCGCAGTCCACCGCACCGCGAGCCGCCGCTGGTGGACTGCGCTGCGCTTGTCCACCCTACGATGCCGCCGGTACGACGCTCAGCGCCCAGGCCGCGGTCCCGCGCGCCACCGCAACCCCACTCAGGCCCATCCAGCCCCCGGCGTGCGCGCCCCGGCAACGCCGGAATTCCTGCATTGCTTATACTTCAAGAATGGTACCCAGTTCGGCCCCGCCGTGCTTTCATCAGCGGTTGATACGGCGCAACGGCCGATCCTTGAGGAGAGCAACGATGCTGATCGGCGTCCCCCGTGAGATCAAAGCCCAGGAGTTCCGCGTCGGGCTGACCCCTGAGTCGGTGGCGGAACTGGTCCATCACGGCCATGCGGTGCTGGTCGAGACCCAGGCGGGGGCCGGCAGCGGGGCGCGGGATCCGGACTATGAGGCGGCGGGCGCCCAGATCGCGGCGGATGCGGCGACGGTCTTTGCCCGCGCCGAGTTGATCGTCAAGGTCAAGGAGCCCCAGCCAGGGGAGCGGGCTCAACTGCGGCCCGGGCAGGTGCTGTTCACCTACCTGCACCTGGCGCCCGACCCGGAGCAGGCGCGCGACCTGCTGGCGTCCGGGGCCGTCTGCATCGCCTATGAGACGGTGACCGCTGCCGACGGCGGCCTGCCGCTGCTCAAACCCATGAGTCAGGTCGCCGGCCGGCTGGCGATCCAGGCGGGCGCCTGGGCACTGCAGGCGGGCAACGGCGGGCGCGGTCTGCTGCCGGGCGGCGTCCCCGGGGTGGCCCCGGCCCGGGTCCTGATCCTGGGCGGGGGCACGGTGGGCTTCCATGCCGCCCAGATGGCGGTCGGCCTGCAGGCGGACGTGACCATCCTGGACCGCAGCCCGGCGGTGCTGGAACGGCTGGCGACCCACTTCGGGGCGGGCGCGCGGGTGCTCTTCTCCAACCGCGCGGTCTTGGAGGCCCAGGTGGCGGGCGCGGACCTGGTGGTCGGCGCCGTGCTGATCCCGGGGGCGGCGGCGCCCCGGCTGGTGACCCGCGCCCAACTCGGGACCATGAACCCGGGGGCGGTGCTGGTGGACGTGGCCATCGACCAGGGCGGCTGTTTCGAGACCTCCCGCCCGACCACCCATGCGCAGCCGACCTATGTGGTGGACGGGATCGTACACTATTGCGTGGCCAACATGCCCGGGGCCGTGCCCCGCACCTCCACCTATGCCCTCAACCACGCGACCCTGCCCGCCGTCCTGGCCCTGGCGGACCAGGGCTGGCGCCGCGCCTTGGCGGCGGACCCGCACCTGCGCGCCGGGCTCAATTGCTGCGCCGGTCGGGTCACCCACCCGGCGGTGGCGGCGGCCCTGGGCTATGACCTGACCCCGGCCGAGTCGCTCCTGGGAGAGGCCTGACATGACCCACATCGACACCCTCCTGGCCCAGGCCGGGCGCGGGGGCGACCCGCGGACCGGGGCCATCAGCACACCCATCTATCAGACTTCGACCTACGCCCACCCGGCGCTGGGTCAGAGCACCGGCTTCGACTACAGCCGCACCACCAACCCCACGCGCCAGGCCCTGGAGGAGGCCATGGCGGCGCTCGACGGCGGCAGCGCGGCCTTCGCCTTCGCCAGCGGCCTGGCCGCCCTGACCACGCTCCTGTGCCTGTTCAAACAGGGCGATCACCTGGTCGTCGCCGAAGGGTGCTACGGCGGCACCTACCGGCTGCTGGATCAGGTGATGGCCCCCTTCGGGCTCACCGTCACCTATTGCCCGGTGCTGGACCCGGCCGGCTACCGGGCGGCCCTGCGGCCGGAGACCCGCGCAATTCTGGTGGAGTCCGTCTCCAACCCCTGCCTGCTGGTCCCGGACCTGCCGGTGCTGGCGGGGGTGGCGCGGGCCGCGGGGGTCCTGCTGGTAGTGGACAACACCATGCTGACGCCCTATTGGCTCAAACCCCTGGAACTGGGGGCGGACCTGGTGCTGCATTCCGCGTCCAAGTACCTCGCCGGGCACAACGACTGTATCGGCGGTGTCATCACGGTGCGGGACGAGGCGCTGGCCGAACGGATCCAGTTCCTGCAGAACGCCGTGGGGGCGGTGCTGGGACCCCAGGACGCCTGGCTCACGCTCCGCGGCCTCAAAACGCTGGCCCTGCGGCTGGAGCGTCAGCAGCGCAACGCATTGACGATCGCCGGGTGGTTGCAGGGCCAACCGCTGGTGAGACAGGTCTATTTCCCCGGCCTCCCGCAGGACCCCGGCCATGCGACCCTGACGCGGACCGCCAGCGGCCTGGGCGCCGTGCTGTCCTTCGAGGTTGCGGACCGCGCGACCCTGGAGCGCCTGATCGCCGGCGTCACGCTCATCGCCTACGCCGAGAGCTTCGGCGGCGTGGAGAGCCTGATCACGGTCCCGGCGGTGCAGACCCACGCCAACCTGTCGCCGGCGGAGCGCCAACGCCTGGGCGTCACCGACACCCTGGTGCGCCTCTCGGTCGGGATCGAGGACGCGGGGGACCTGATCGCCGATCTGGCGGCGGCCCTGGCGTGACAACTGCGCTTTCCGGGATGACGGGTCGAGCCCGGGGCGGCAAACCGCTATGATTACCGCATTGGGGGTCCATCACCCGCGAACTGGAGCATCGACATGACGACCGCCGCGCTGAGGTATGAAGTCGACGAACTGCGCGACTTCCTGAAGGAACTGAGCCACCAGAGCATGCGCACGGAGCTCTCGGTGAACCGCCTGTCGCAGGAGATGCGCGAATTCAAGGACGAAATGCGTGAGTTCAAGGACGAGACCCGCCGTGATCGCCAGCGCATGAACAAGCAGTGGGGTGACCTCGCGAACCGGCTCGGCACCCTGGTGGAAGACATCGTGGCCCCGAACCTGCCGCGGGTCGCCGCCGAACTGCTGGACTGCCTGAAGCCATCCCTGTTCGCCGTGCGGGTGGTGCGTCACTGGGGTGAGGAAACCCGCGAATACGATGCACTGGTCGTCTGTGAAGATGCCGTCCTGATCAACGAGACCAAGTCCAAGCTGCAGCCGGCGCACGTCGATGCCTTCGTCTCCAAGCTCGAAGAGTTCCCCCGCATCTTCCCCGAATACGCCGGTCGCCGCGTGGTCGGGGTCCTGGCGAGCCTGGCCTGTGAGGCGGGCGTGGTCGCCCTGGCCACTCGGCGCGGCGTGGCGGTCATGGCCATGGGTGAGGAGACGATGCAGGTCGTGAACCCCGAGGCGGTGCGGCCGGGCGGCTGAGGGCGGGTGCCACTGAGCCCGCTTCAGGGCTGTTCATCCAGCAGAATCTCCATGGCCAGCAGGGTAGGGTCCGCTGTGCGGACCGGACCCAGCACGAACGCCGGCGGCGCACGGTCCACGCAGCGGACCCGACCAGCAGAGGGGCCTAGTCTTGCATTTTGCGCCCCGCAAGTTAACCGTACAGCATGGCACGTCCGATCAGAATCGAGTTCCCAGACGCCTTGTATCACATCACCTCTCGGGGCGATGGGCGTAAGGACATCTATCGTGCTGACGGCGACCGGCGAATGTTTCTCAGTCTGCTCGCCGATGTCTGCGAGCGTTACATGGGGCAGGCCCGATGATTGAATCGTCGATGGCGGACAAAAATAGTTCCATACTGTTGTTAGCGCCATCCGTCTCGGGGGTGCCAGAGGGCGGACAACGGGACATCGGTCGGCACCGCGCGAAGCGAGGGCATCAGGAATTCGCGAAGCAGATCCAAGACATCGGTCAGCGGCACGGGATCGAGCGCGTTCTTGTTGAGGAATGCCTGCCACTAGGTCTGCTTCTGGCGGTCCTGGGCGAAGCCTTCCGTAAGACCGAAGGGTACGCCATTGGGCAGCGGGGTTGCACGTCGGCCGAAGGTCGCGCGGATCGCCTGGGTCAGGATATCCCCGTCGAAGTCCGCCTGGCGGGCCAAGACCCACAGATCGCCAAGTGTGATCAAGGTCGTCCTTCATGCGGCTGTTGGCGATGCCGAGCGAGACCAGGGCCTCCAGCTTTTCGGCGACGACAGTGTAGCGCGGGTAGGCGCGCAGTCGTGGACCGGGCAGTTCCGGCAGCATGGCCGGGTAGTCGACCAGTTCCGGGGCGGGCGTCACCGCATCGCCGAAGCCGACATCGACCTGCACCGGGCAACGGGCGCCCGCGAGCAACCCGACCAGGGTGACTCGCAGGCCGGCATAGTTGGCCTCCTTGCGGATTTCCAGGGCGGAAACCGTCGCTGCCTGAAAGCGGATGCCGTCGTCGGGCTCGCAGGCGGCGGCGCACAGGTCGCGGAAGACGGCCTCCATGCGCGGGATGTCGGCCGAGCCGAACCCCAACAGGTCGGCGTCGCGGGTCGGACGATGGGGGATGTCGAACCACAGGTCGAACAGCAAGGCGCCCTTGAGCAGGAAGTGCTCCGCGTGGGTGGATCGACCCAGGCGATAGAGCAACCGCTCCAGGGCGTAGCGGGTCAGGACTAGATTGAAGTCCTGTTGCTCGGCCTTCGCCTTGTTGAGCAAGCGGGCGCGGACGGACGCGGTCAGGTCCGGCCCGGTCACGTCAGGCTCTCCATATAGGGACGCATGACATTGGCGACCCGGCAGAGCCGCGCGAAGTGCCACAGGTCGTCCATGGTCGCCCGTCGCCCCCGCCCATTCGTCCCCAGGGCTTCCCGCAGCGCCTCCAGGGCCACGTCCAGACCGACCTTGTTGCGGTACTTAAAGCAGTCCGCGACAGTCCGCGCCACGCCCGTGATGCGCACCGGCACGCCGTCGATCAGGTGCTCAGCGACGCCCTCGGTTAGAGCGATCTCGGGGAACCAAAGAATCCGCATCGGTGGGTAGTCCAGACGCGGGGCACGCGCCTTGTTCGGGATGGCGATCCAGACCTCGAACGGCGCCTGAGTGGTGATGTCGTGGAAGCGCAGCGCCGAGAGTAGACAGACGACGGCCCGGGGGTGCCTGCGGGCGACCTCGGCCAGCGTGGAGTGCTCCGAGACCGGGCGGTCCGGGAGCGCATAGAGCCCGCGCCCGACCCGCGCGAGCCGACCCTGGCGGACCAGTCGGGTCAGGGAGACCCGGGGCAGCCCCCGCGTAGCCAGATCGAGCGGGCGGATGAGCCCGCAGTCGCGCGCGAGATCGAGGATGCTGTCCTGGGTCGTTTCCATACCCCTAGCATGTTGCATAACAGCGGTTATCGTCAACATTAACCTACGTTTCGCAACGTCGCCCGTTTCAGTGCGGACTCCAGCCGCTCGCGCAGCGAGTCTTCGTCCAGGCAGATGCCGCGGTGGCTCGTCATGCCGAGATCGAGGTCTTGCGCTTTGCCGCGTGAAGCAGTTGGGGCCGTCCAGGACGGGCGGGAGCACTGCCTCTACGTCCACCTCCTGCTGGAGTTCCAATCCACGATCGACCGCCGCATGGCCGTCCGGTCTTCGGCTGATCAACTTGCGTGGGCGTCCGTATGCCTACCAGCACGCGACATTTCGTGGTACGTCCCCTATTTCCGCCCCGTCCCCTATTTCCGCCCTATTTCCGCCCGCCACACCCGTATCGGCGAGGCGCAGGGAGATCCCGGAGTTGAGGATCAGGTCCACCCCGCGGCCTGCATCGACCTCCAACACGGGGAAGGTCTGCTCGGCCATGTCCATGTAGTAGTTGGCCAGCCGCTGTCGCCCACCTTTGAGAATACGGCCAACGCACGCACCGGCCCCATCATCATGCACAAGCGGCTTAAGCACCCAAACGGTCTCAGGATTTCTACAGCGGTGCACTAGCATGGCGCCCCTGGCGCGCGCTGGCTTTTGAGCCAGGTTAGGCATTTTCTGGGTTCATAATTGAGCCTGGCCTTTTTACACTCTTAGGAGCCTAGCAGCAATAAGTTGAACGGACCGACACTGCGGGCATCCAGCAACGAATGTCCGGTGAATGGCAAGTGTTCAAGTTATTTTTGCTAGCGTCCTTAGTGGATAGTCGCTCGCCACCCGCCCCGCCCTGGCAGACACTGCCAGCAGATCGGATTAA